>Ga0207916_1000223_pt1 | contig 10245 bp, 9 predicted proteins | sample DeeseametaMP1141_FD_184194 | JGI IMG/M metagenome (GOLD analysis project Ga0207916, IMG submission 184194) | Marine microbial communities from the Deep Indian Ocean - MP1141 (SPAdes) | ecosystem: Environmental > Aquatic > Marine > Oceanic | place: South Indian Ocean | collected 2011-03-05 | reverse complement strand
ATTGATCAAATAGCCTTATGATAAATTCTCCATTGGCCGCCTCATCATCACCAATTACAATAATACATTTAGATTTTAGTTTATTAGCCTTTTTAAATTGTTTAGAGAAGGAGGCTCCACTTAAATCCAACTCGACTAATAAATCATAATTTCTTAATTTTCTAGATAAATCCATAGCTAATGATTCAGCAATTAAGCCTTGATTAATAATATAAATATCAGTATTTCTTGGGACTTCAAGCTCTTTTCCCGCTAGTAAGATTAATCTTTCTAATCCAATAGCGAATCCAATTGCAGGGGTATTTGGCCCTCCCATTTGTTTTATTAAATCGTCGTATCTTCCTCCCCCACAAACTGTAGCTTGGGAGCCTAGAGATCCACTAGTAATTTCAAAGGCTGTATGAGTGTAATAATCTAAACCTCTTACTAGATTAAAATTTTCAATATAAGGTATTTTTAAAATCTCTAATTGTCTTTTTAAGTCTAAATATCGGTTATGACTTTTTTCAGACAAAAAATCAAATAATCTTGGTGCATTTTCAAGAACTTTTTTAGTTTGAATATTCTTTGAGTCCAAAATCCTCAAAGGGTTTTTAGAAATTCTATTCTGAGAATCTAAATCTAGAGAATCTTTATTTGTTTCTAACCATTTTAAAAAAGATTTTTGAAAATTTGATCTGTCATTAGTATCACCTAACGTATTTATTTCAAGATTGAGTTCTTTTATTCCTAATTTGCCTAATATATCCCAAGCTAAAGCAATAATTTCAACATCACTTCTAACTGAATCATGTCCTATAAACTCAACACCTAATTGATGAAACTGTCTTTGCCTGCCTGCTTGAGGTCTTTCGTATCGAAACATAGGACCCATGTACCAAAGTTTTTGAAGAGGATTAGACGATATTCCATTTTGTATTAACGCTCGTGCGACTGAGGCTGTTCCTTCAGGTCTGAGAGTGCAAGATCTCTCCCCCCTATCAAGAAATGTATACATTTCCTTACTGACAACATCTGTTCCTTCACCAATTCCTCTTATAAATAATTCGGTCATTTCCAATATTGGTGTTCTTATTTCTTTGATGGATGCTCTCGAAAGCTGTTCCAATACAATTTTCTCAACGTTTTGCCACTTTATTAATTGATCAGGAAATAGGTCTACTGTTCCTCTTAGGTTTTTTAAGTTATTCAAAGTTCTAAAAAATAATTCAAAATTTTTAATTCATCTAGAAATTAATCTTTGATTGGTTATTCTGTGAGACAATTTTAATTTAACATTTAGAAAAACTATTGGGAATTAATAAAAGTAAAGAGAATCAACATTGCGGTACAAAGCCAAAAAAAATTGCTTTTGGAATAGCACCTCTTGGTATAGTTTCAATAGGTATAGTCCCAATGGGAGTAATAAGTATTGGGGTAGTCCCAATGGGTGTATTTTCTTTTGGTGCAGTAGCAATGGGAATAGTCAATTTATCAGTAGTCGGTATGGGAATTATCTCTGCCGGTGTTACTACTATGGGGATATGGGAGTATTCACCTAATTCTCATAATAATCATCAACATCATTCAAAACAAATTTCAAATTCAAATAAGGAAAATATGATGTCAGATCTATTTAACACTAAACAAGAGGCTGAAAAGGCTTCCTCAAAATACGGATGTATTGGAGCACATAAAATGGGTAATAAATGGATGCCTTGTAAGATGCACTAAATATTTTCTTAGTCAAAAATTTATTAAATATTAATTCAAAATCTCTACTCTAAAATCAAGATTTTTTGCCTCATCAGTAGTTAATTTTCTTGACCAAGCTCCTTGTACAGGACTATTCCATCTGAACCCAGCATTTTTAGCTAAAGACCTATCTTCGTAACTAATCAGTGCCTTGTATAAAAACCTCGGTTCAGTAGCTTTAAGTAAAAGTTCCTCTAAATTATCGCATTTTTTGAAGACCTCAGATATGTAAAAGCAATCAGATAAAGCTCTATGTAAATTCCAAACTGGTATTGAAAAAGATAAAGCTAGATCAGTTACTGAGGGTCTATTTTTTAGTGATTTTTGAAAAGACCAATTAATATCTTCTAAACTGCATATCCATTTTTTATTAAGTTTAGGTAATCTTCCTTTCCCAAACCATTTCTTATCAAACTCTACATTATGCGCGACAATGAAATCCGAACAATCAACAAGTTTCAGAAAGAAATTCAATCCATCTTCCCATGGTTGAGAGATATTAGTTACTTCAGCAGATATTCCATTCACATGTTCGGCTTCATTATTATTAACTGGGAATAAAAATGAAACTTGTGAAAGCACGCACTTAAAAGATACATCAAACAAAATACAACCTATCTCTATCACTTCATCTTTATTTTCGTCTAAACCTGTTGTTTCAGTATCAAGAATTAAAATTTTTTCAATTTTTTTATTTTGATTAGCAACACTCTCTTCAGAGGGATAACTGATAACTTGATCCTGAAGAATATCCAATTGATTTAATTCTTTTTTGTTAGATAGTTCCAATTAGCTGAAAACACTTTCATTTATCTTGACGCATTTAATAAAAATTTCTCTTAAATTAATATAAATTAAGAAACATGATTAGAAAATAATTTTTGAAACATTCTTAGTTTATGAAAGATGACTTTTACAAAATATCAATTTAATAATTTTTGTTATTGGCCTTCAAATCCTAAAAAAATTGTGGAATTTATTGGTGGAAGTTATCTAGCTTCTAAACCAGATTTAACTTATAGAAGATTCATCGAGAGTTTAATTAATAAAAACTATGCAGTACATGCATATAAATACACTCCACAATTTGATCACCAACAACTTGCTATTAAAGCATGGAGGGATTTCAAGAATTGCCGAATATCTTTATCCAAGAGAATAGGAGCATCAATTCCTTCAATAAGAATTGGTCATAGCCTAGGCTGCAAACTTCATCTAATTTCCCCTGATGGTGGAAGAAATTGCGAAAAATTCATATCAATAAGTTTTAATAACTTCAGTGCTAACAAATCTATTCCATTATTGAAACAAATTTCTCAAAAATTAGAATTCAACAGTGAATTCAGCCCAAGCCCTGAAAGAACTTTGCGATTAATTGAAAAAACATATAATCAAAAAAATAACTTCCTAATAAAATTCAACTCAGACGAATTAGATCAAACAGATAAATTATTTTCTTGTCTGAAAGCAAGAAAAGAAGATAATTCTAAGGGGGTAATGTTAAAAGGTACACACACTATAATTGCAAGCGCAGGACTAAGAGAAAATTTTTTGGGAGACTGGGCCGATGATGAATTCAAAAGAAATACTATAAAAAAAATTTCCAATTTAATTGATGAATCTGATTAGGATAATTCTTTCAGCTTTTCCAAAACAGAACTATCTTCAAGAGTGCTTATATCACCGCTAATTTTTTCTCCAGCAGCCAAAGATCTTAAAATTCGCCTCATAATTTTTCCACTACGTGTTTTCGGAAGAGAGTCTGAAATTATAATCTTTTCAGGCTTTGCGATAATTCCAATTTCATTAACAACATGTTTCTTTAGATCCTCTACTAATTTTGAAGAACCGTTCTCGTCTTTCTCTAGAGATACAAAAGCAACTATAACTTCACCTTTTAAATCATCTCTTTTGCCAACGACTGCAGACTCTGCAACTGATTTATGACTTACCAAAGCAGATTCTATTTCCATTGTTCCTAACCGATGTCCTGAAACACTTATGACATCATCAACTCTTCCCATAATCCATATATATCCATCTTCATCAATGCGTGCTCCATCTCCAGCAAAATAAACATTTTTTTCTCCTTTAAAGGAAATATATTCCCAATAACTCTCCAAATATCTCTCTGAGTTTCCGTGAATTGTTCTCATCATTCCTGGCCATGGTTTCTTAATAATTAAATAGCCACCCTCGTTCTCCTTAACCTTATCTCCATTCTTATCGACAATTTCAACTTCGATTCCTGGCAGAGGGAAAGTAGCTGAACCTGGCTTTGTAGCAACGACTCCAGGCAAGGGACTTATCATCACACCACCAGTCTCAGTTTGCCACCAAGTATCAACAATAGGGCATTTATCTTTACCAATAACATCCTTGTACCACATCCATGCTTCAGGATTAATTGGTTCTCCAACTGTGCCCAAAAGTCTAAGACTCTCCAAATTATATTTATCAGGTATTTCACGCCCAGACTTCATAAATGCTCTTATTGCAGTTGGTGCAGTATAAAAAATAGAAACCTTATATTTTTGAACAATTTCCCAAAAAGCCCCTAAATTTGAGGGTCTTGGCACTCCCTCATACATTAAGGTTGTAGCACCATTAGATAAAGGCCCATAAACTATGTAACTATGACCTGTAATCCAACCAACATCAGCAGTACACCAGTAAATATCGTCATCTTTTAAGTCAAAAATCCATTTAAATGTCAAATGGGACCAAAGATTGTAACCACCTGTAGTGTGAACTACACCTTTGGGCTTTCCAGTAGAGCCTGAAGTATAAAGAATAAAAAGTCTATCTTCGCTATTCATTATTTCTGGTTCACAATGATCTTTTTGATCTTTTAATAATTCGTGCCACCAAAAATCTCTATCATCAACCATCGAAATATTTTTTTGGGATCGTTGAACAACAACTACTTTTTCAACAACTTTATCTGCCCCACTTTCAATGGCCGCATCAACTGCTTTCTTAAGTTCAATCACCTTATCTTTTCTAAAGCCACCATCAGCAGTAACAACAAATCTGGCGTTTCCATCAATTAACCTATCTTTTAAAGCTTCTGAAGAAAATCCTCCGAAGACAACTGAATGAGGCGCGCCAATTCTTGCACAAGCTAACATCGCAAACATCGCTTCAGGAATCATCGGCATATAAATACATACCAAATCTCCTTTTTTTACACCAATTGCTTTTAATGCATTAGCTGCTTTACATACCTCTTTTAGAAGTTCTTCGTAAGTATATTTTTTGCTATCTCCGGGTTCGCCTTCCCATATAAGTGCAGTCTTTCCTCCAAGCCCTCTCTTAATGTGTCTATCTAAGCAGTTATATGTAATATTGAGTTTCCCTTCTTTAAACCATTTAAAAAAGGGCGCATTTTCGTTATCTAATACAGTTTGAAATGGCTCAAACCAATCTAATTCAGATTTTGCAAAAGATTCCCAAAATTGAATAGGATTATCTGATGCTTGTTTTTTTAGACTTAGTAATTCTTCTTGAGTACTAATATTTGAGTTTTCTGCAAATTTTTTTGATGGAGGGAAAATTCTCTTTTCTTCAAGTATGTTATTGATTGAATTTTTTTTATCTAATGACATTAAATAAATCTATGCTTAATAAATTTAGTCGAAAAAATAAAGGTTTTCAAAAATTTTAATATTAATTTAGCTCAAAGATTTATTTCTAATAGATCTAATAAATACGGCTTAGAACAAATTCTGGAAGAGCCATTAAAGCTCTTTTATATTCTGAATCAGGAAGCCAGACTATAGCTTCTTTAGAAAGCATTGCAAAATCCTCAGCTAGTTTCCTGGAACTTTCAATAGCTTTAGAGTTCATGATGATATTAAGAGCATCATCTAAATCATCTTTTTCAGCAAGTTCTCTGTTTATAAGAACTGACAATTGTTTATTTTCTTCTAAGGCATATAAAACTGGGGCGGTAAGATAACCACTAGCAAGATCACTTACAGCAGGTTTTCCAAGTTGTTTATCATTTCCAGTAAAGTCAAGAATGTCATCTACAACTTGGAATGCTAAACCAATATTTTTGCCAAAATCGTACAACGAGGTTAAGTTTTCGTCATTAATCCCACTCAAAACTCCAGCTGCTTTGCAACTATTGGCTATTAATGATGCTGTTTTACAATAACTTTTGTTGATGTATTTGGAAAAAGATTGAGCCGAATCAAATCTATTTAAATTTTGTTTGATTTCACCCTCTGCTAAATCCATTATTACTCTACTAAGTAATTTAACTACATTTACATTGTCAAGATTTGCTAGGTGCCAACTTGCTTGAGCGAATAAAAAGTCACCCGCCAAAACAGCTACTCTGGTATTAAATCTGCTATGAACTGTATCTACTCCTCTTCTTGTAGACGCCTCATCAACAACATCATCATGGACTAATGAGGCTGTATGAATCATCTCAGTTATTTCAGCAAGCCTTTTATGTTTGGTTGTCAAGCAAAATTCAGGAGATATAGCTTTTGAAATCAATAAAACTATCCCAGGTCTCAACCTTTTCCCCCCAGCACTAAAAAGGTGTTCTGCTGCGGCTTGAAGAATTGGGTGACCAGCTCCTATTAGATTTTTCAGTTCTAAAATAAGATCATCAAGATCATTTTCAACTGGTTGTAGTAGCTCTGTTACTGTATTCATGATTGACCTCTTCTATATCTTAAGGAATCAAACATTACTTCGGAGGTTAACCAACCTAATTTCTTTATTAATTCCAAGCCAAAATTTTACTTTATTGAAAAACTCATCTCTTTCTGAAGTAACAAAAAATTTTACATTTTCGAAAGAAATACACTCATAGCGGTCAGTTTCTGGAATAGCAAAAGATTCATTAAATTTTTTTATTAATGCTACCGATGGATCAATAATTTTTATATTTGAATCTAATTTTTTTCTTAAAAAGTCATAAATTAAAGGATAGTGACTACATCCAAGTATTAATTCTTCAATATTTTTGTTTATTAGTGGTCTTAAGTATAAGTCTGAAAGACTATTTAACTTATCAAGATTTAATTTTTCTTTTTCAATTTCTGATACAAATTCTGGACATTCTTGCTGAAATATTATCGTATTCTCTTTTTTAGCATTTATAGCTTTCTTGTAATACGATGATCGAACAGTTGTTTGTGTTGCTAGGACACCAATTATTTGTTTATCAACTATTTCCGATACTGAGTTTATAAGGTCAAAACAAGGGACCTTTAAATTATCTTCCAGAATATCAAGCGCACACGCATTTGTAGTGTTACAAGCAACTAAAAGTGCATCCAAATTCTTATCAACAAAAAAAGTACAAATCTCCTTTGCAATTAATCTTATCTCTTTAGAATTTTTGTTCCCAAAAGGTATTCTTTTTGTATCCGCCAAATAAAAAACTTTTACATCTTTACGTGTTTTCAGTAAAGAATTAAGGATAGTAAAACCACCTATTCCGCTATCAAATATACCTATTTTAAGTTTCACCCTACTTTATCTAGATATTCGAGGATGCCTTTTGCAATTGCATAGGCTAATCTTTTTCGATGGGTTATTTTTTCTAATCTTCTTGCATCTAATCTTCCCGTTAAAAATCCAATTTCTACAAGGACTGCAGGCATCCTAGTATTTTTAATTACATAAAATCGACCTTGTTTAACTCCTCGATCAGGACTCCCAGGGGAAACTCTTAAAATTTGTTTTTGAATTCTTTTCGCGAGTAATCTTCCTCTCCACCCTCTGTAATAAAAGGTTTCCAATCCATTTATGTCTCTTCTTTTACCTCTTGAGGCATTTGCATGAATACTTACAAAGATATCTGCATCCGTATTATTAGCAATGGAAACTCTTGGAGGTAAATCCAAATCAACGTCATTTGTTCTAGTCAACCTTACTTTGACACCTTTCTCAGAAAGTAAATTTTTAACTATTTTTGAAACCTCTAGAACAACATCTGTTTCTCTAATACCACCAATACCTATTGCTCCTGGATCAGGTCCTCCATGCCCTGGATCGATTACAACCTCAAACTTGTTTCGTTTTACCTCTGGTAGTTTCAAGTAACCATAATTGTTTTTCTTCTTATAAATTAAATTTTGCTTTGCTTTGATATTTCCTCTTTTCTTTTCAACTAAACCTTCACCAATCTTTTTAAATGAATATTTTGGGTTAAATAGTTTAATTCTCCATCTATTTTGATCTAAGCCAACCATTTGCCAAGTCAAAGGTTTCAAATAAGTCTCTTCCTTAAATTCAATTACTAGTCTTGTTTTACCCTTATCTGGTTTACCTAATCTAATTTCTTTTATTGGGCCATTACCTTTTATTATTCTGGGATTTTTTAATTCTCCTGGAAAATCTACCCAGAATCTATCTCCCGATATTTGGTTAGCCTTCTGAAAGTATGCTTTTAAATTTGTATTTGATTTAGTTCTTAATTCTAAAACCCCATTAGTATTTATAGCCCATGCCGCAAGAGCACTTGAAGATTTAACTGGAAGGATTGAAGAATTTAAAAATAAAAAAACGGATAAATAACGAAAAAGTTTATTATCTAAAAACTTTATCATTAGTTTGAAAACAATTTGTTTTTTCTATGTTTAAGGCTTGGCATCTGCTCTCTAATTTTCTTTACTCTTTCTTTATCAGCAGGTGCTATTGCAGCTCCCTGAGTTTTTCCGGCATCAGATAAAACTGTACCCCAAGGGTCAATTACCATTGCATGGCCATGACTTTGCCTTCTTCCATAATGAATCCCAGTTTGAGCTGGAGCGACTACATATGCTGTATTCTCAATTGCTCTTGCTTGTAATAGGATTTGCCAATGATCTTTTCCAGTAAATGCTGTAAAAGCTGCGGGAATCATAATTAGCTCTGCACCATTTGAAGACAAATATCTATAAAGTTCAGGAAATCTAACGTCGTAACAAATCGATAATCCTATTTTGCATAAACCTGGGACATCTACAACAGGTGGATACTCTGCTCCAGATAAAATAGTGGATGATTCCTTGTATAAATTTCCATCTGGCAAATCAACATCAAACAAATGAATCTTGTCGTATTTTGCCAAAATCTGTCCATCTTTCCCAAATAAGGCTGACCTATTAAAAGTATGACTATCATCACCAGCAGGGACAGGATACCCTCCTCCCAAAAGAAATACTTGATATCTTTGTGACATAGTTTTTAGAAAATTTGCACACTTCTCTGACAATTCAGAAGCTAATCTAAGTTTTTCATCATCTCCTCCTAAAAAAGCAAAATTCTCAGGCAATCCTATTAACTCAGCACCTCTTCTAGCAGCTAATTCAATCTGTTCTTCTGCTTCAGTAAAATTTGCTTCAACATTTGAAGTACTTGTAATTTGCAATGCAGCTACCAAAAAATCAGTCAAGACTTTACTCCTAGTGAACCAATTCGTAAATCATGAGGCACGAATCACACCTCTTTCAACTTGAGCTGGAACAATATCTAAGCAATCAAGTTCAGAGCAACATTTAAAATCATCCTCATAATCTCCAAGACTTGTCAATCTTTTGCCATGGGTTGCTGTTTTTAAACATTTCAAAATATCATTTTTCCAGACATCCCAAAGTGCCAAAGCAGCTTGTAATTCGTCATTCAGAATATTAATTTCGAAATCACAGTTCTGTTTTAGGTATGAGGCCAAAGCACCAGCAGCTAAAGAATCCTCAAGTGAATAAGAGCCTTCCCAACCACTACCAAGTATTAAAACATTTTCACTTTTTAATGAAATGATTTTTTCGGCAACTGCTTTCCTATTTGGGAGACCCATAGCAAATAAATGCTTAGCATTTTGAACTTTTTGCAATGATTTAGTCCCATTAGTCGTACTCATAAATAGTCTTTTACCATTAACAACTTTTTTTGTAACTGATAAAGGAGAATTTCCTAAATCAAAGCCCTCAATCTTCTTTCCGCCTCTCTCTCCAAGCATTAGTCTCTTTTCAGCTTGCCACTTAATTGCAGATTCTTTTAATAAATCTAAATCTGCAAAAACTTGTATTGAATCAGCTCCATTTTTTAAAGCCCAAGAAATTGTGGTTGTAGCTCTTAAAACATCAATGACCACTGCAATGTCTGGACTATTTTCAGGAACATCCTTTGCAACGTGATAATAAGTAAGATTAATAATCAAGTCCTTTTCTGAATTTATTATAGAAAACAGTTACTTAATTTGATTATTTTTTTTTTAAAAACAAACTTATTGATAATATAAAACTAATTTGTTTTTACAGAAATCTTATCAAGTAATTAATTTGAAAATGAATAATATCCGCACAATAAAAGGTGGAGTTAATTTAAAAGGAAAAGTAAAAGTACCTGGAGATAAATCTATTTCTCATAGAGCTCTAATAATAGGAAGTATTGCTAAGGGTGAGACGACTATTGAGGGGTTCTTACATTCTGAAGATCCACTTTCAACCGCTGATTGTCTAAGAAAGTTAGGTGTGAATATACCAGAAATAAAAAAAAATG
>Ga0207916_1000222_pt1 | contig 10248 bp, 18 predicted proteins | sample DeeseametaMP1141_FD_184194 | JGI IMG/M metagenome (GOLD analysis project Ga0207916, IMG submission 184194) | Marine microbial communities from the Deep Indian Ocean - MP1141 (SPAdes) | ecosystem: Environmental > Aquatic > Marine > Oceanic | place: South Indian Ocean | collected 2011-03-05 | reverse complement strand
TTGGGCAGATAAACCACTTCCATTCACATTAACTTTTAAATTAAACTTTTTTTCCATCCCAACTACGTTAAATGGTTTGTTGATTGTCATCCTCATTGAGGGGCTTGGAAAATAGTCTTCGATTGTTTTACCATTGAATTCAAAATTTCCCTCACCTTCACTCAACATAACTCTTGCTACAGATGTTTTTCTTCTTCCAGTTCCTAAAATTGTTTTACTCATTATTCAACTACTTTCTTTATATCAAAACTTAGTTCAGATGGATTTTGAGCACCATGTGGATGAGTTTCATCTCTATAAACATATAATTTCTTTAAAATTGATCTTCCTAGTCTATTTTTTGGAAGCATTCCCCACACTGCGCGTTCTATAATTTTTTCCGGTTTTCTTTTTTTTAAGGAATTAAATGATTCTTCTTTTAAACCACCTGGATAACCTGAATGATCGTAATATATTTTTTGCTCAGGTTTTTTTGAAGTAGCCTGAATTTTTGATGCATTGATTACTACAACATAGTCTCCTACATCTAAGTGAGGAGCAAATTGTGGTTTATGCTTTCCTCTTAATATTTGGGCTATCTCACTAGCTAATCTACCTACAGGTAGTCCACTTGCATCAACTAAATGCCAATTTCTTTCAGATGACTCAACACCATCAAATGTCGTTTTTGTACTCATAAAACCTTAAAGAATCGTAACGAAACTTAAGTATAAATTGTATTCATATTTATGGAAACTAGTATTTGATTTTCCATAAGTGCAATCCACTACTTGGAACCATAAATCTGTGTCTGGTATCATTTGGATTCAATAATGACTTTTTGAGGTCTTTGATTGAAATTTTTCCATCGATAACTGCAAGCTGGCACCCAACAATAGATCTAACCATATTATGAAGGAACGAGTTTCCCTCGATTGTGTATATAAATTTTGAATTCTGAACTGACCACTTGCTTAATAAAATTTTTCTCAATGGTGTCTGATTAGTTCTCAATTTAGAGAAATTTTGAAAGTTTTTTTCACCTAAGAAAATTTTTGAAATATTATTTAGTTGTTCAAGTTCAAAGTATTTTTCAATGTAGTAGACATAATCTTTTGAAAAAGGTAATTCCTTTGAATTGTTAAGAATAAAGTATCTGTAAACCCTTGATTTTGCATCAAATCTTGGATTAAATTCGTCTTTTACTTTACTCAATTTGTTCATTCTTATCTCATCTGTTATTAAGGAATTAAACGAGTGTACAAATTTAGTATTTAGTTCATTTTGCGAACGAACAGATATTATTTGTGACTTTGCATGAACACCAGAGTCTGTTCTTCCAGAATAATTAAGCTCATAATTATCAAGAAGTCTGTCAAGAACTTCTAATATTTCACCCTGTATAGTTCTATTTTTTGGCTGTTGTTGAAAACCATGAAAATTGGTTCCATTGTAGGAAATGTCTATTTTATAGGTAGGCAATTTAAATTATGATTTTTAATGGATCGGATGTCCAAAAAAGTATAAAAATAAATATTGCTGATGCAACTCGCGTATTTCTTTTTTCAATAAAAAATCCCGATTCTAGCGATTTTGAAACAGTCATATAAATCCAAAATATTATCAAAAGAATAAATACTTGGTTAATTCTTTCTCCAAAATTCATTAATGAACTTTGAATAACATACCAAAGTGCGACAAAACCAATTAGGCCGTGAGAGTATCCTGTAATTGTTACGACTGCGTTCAAATCTATGTTTTCTTTAAATATTCTTCCAAGGGCAAACCACATTACAAGACTTGAGAATACCCAAGAAAATGTTCCGTCAAGAACTCCAAAAAATATTAAATCAAAAATATTACTTAAATTTGAATTTAAGAAAATTGGAGCATAAAGAGCAAGAAGGCTAATTGTGACAACTAGAAATGCATTCCCGGTCTCATATCTGTCTTGGCTTATTTTTAAAATTGTTTCAGAATCAAATCTGATAAATAGTTTGAATTGTTTCCAAACGTCTTTGAAGGTATTCAAGTTAGACTAACTCAAGTACTGCGAGTTCAGCCCCATCACCTTTTCTATAACTTGTTCTAGTTATTCTGGTATACCCACCATCTCTATCTTGATATTTTGGACCTATCTCATCGAAGAGCTTTGCTACAACTGCTTTATTTTGGATAAATTTTAGAACTTGTCTTCTATCATGAAGTGAGCCCTTTTTAGCTTTTGTAATTACCTTATCAGCATAAGGCTTTGTAACTTTGGCTTTTGTAAGAGTCGTCTCTATTTTCTCAAATTCAATTAATGATGCAATCAAATTGCCAATAATTTGATCTTCATGAGAGGATGATCCCCCAAGCAATTTGCCTCTTCTAGGTTTAGGCATCTGAATTATCGTCCGAATTCAAGTCAGAGCTTGTAGGCAAGCTGAGACCAAGTTCATCTAATTTTGCTACAAGTTCATCTAAACTTTTTTGTCCAAAGTTTGTAAGGTTTAACAAGTCATCTTCTGTGTATTCTAAAATTTGACCAACAGTTGTTATATTTTCCCTACCCAAACAATTTCTAGGTCTCTCAGACAAATCTAATGCATCTACTGATAATGACAAGTCTGGTGAGCTACCCTCTGAAATGGTAAGTTCACCTAATTCAAGTCCAACTCCTTCATCAATATCTGCAAACAGTTTCCACAATTCACCTAAAGTTTTACCGACGGAAGAAATAGCTTCACTAGGTTCAATTGAGCCATCAGTTTCAACATCCAAGCTCAATTTATCGTAGTTGGTAACTTGACCAACTTGGGTTGGTGATACAGCGTAGCTTACTTTTACAACTGGTGAAAATATAGAATCTATTGGAATAAAACTTGAATCACTTGTTTTATTTTTATCAGCTAAGCGATACCCAACTCCATGAGCTATAGAAACTTCCATATCTAATGTTGAATCGTTTGAAAGGGTACAAATTTTTAGATCTGTGTTCACAACTTCAACACCAGCTGGACATTGAATTTGTGCAGCTTTCACCTCTCCTGGGCCTTTAGCTTTTACTGTCAATGTATGGCTTTCTTGATCGTCTACCTTCAAGACTAATCTTTTTAGGTTTAGTAAGATATCAAGGACATCTTCAACAACACCTGGAACAGAAGTAAATTCATGGTTCACTCCATCAATTTTTACTCCAGTTACAGCAACACCTGGGACTCTTGATAATAAAGCCCTTCTCATTGTATTACCTAGGGTTAAACCAAAACCTGGTTCGAGTGGTTCAATAACAAAATTTGCTCTTGACTTTCCAAGATCCTCTTGTGATATTTCAGGTCTTTGTAAAATTAACACTTTTTGCTCCTCTCCTATATTCTATTTCGAATAAAGTTCTACTATTAATTGTTCTTCAATTTGTTGACTTGCGTCATTTCTTGTAGGTTGGTTTAAAACTTCAATATTTTTCTTCTTTTCATCAACTTTTAGCCATGATGCAGGTTCTCTATCTTGTCCAGTATCAATGGTATGTTGAACAATTATTAAATCATTGCTTTGATCTTTTAGCTCAATTTTATCTCCTGGCTTGACCTGTATAGATGGAATATCTACAAGGTTCCCATTCAATTTAAAATGCCTATGAGAAACTAGCTGTCTAGCTTGTGGTCTAGTAGATGCAAATCCAGCTCTATAGATAACATTATCGATTCTAGATTCTAAAAGTACCAACAAGTTTTCACCGGTAATTCCTGGCATTCGAGTAGCTTCTTTATAATAATTTCTGAACTGTTTTTCCATTACGCCGTACATATATCTGACTTTTTGTTTTTCCTTTAACTGAGTTCCGTAATCTGTTTCACGCATACGTTTTTTACCATTTTCACCTGGTGGGTATGGTCTATCTTGAAGTGCTTTGTCACCTTTTCTATTCTCAAAAACGTTGAATCCAATTCTTCTAGAAACTCTTACTCTAGGACCTGTATATCTAGCCATTAGTTTCTTCTCCTCTTTTTAGGACGACATCCATTGTGTGGGGTTGGTGTTATGTCTTTGATAGTTCCTACGTCCATTCCCATATTTTGAAGAGTTCTTACTGCTGTTTCTCTACCTGCACCTGTACCACTAATGATTATATCCAATTTGTGTATACCAAATTCTGTTGCTCGTCTAACAGCCTCTTCTGCCGCAACTTGGGCAGCATATGGAGTTGATTTTCTAGAACCCTTAAATCCAACAGAACCACCAGATGTCCATACAACTGTTTCACCGTTTGTATCAGAAATATTTATTATAGTGTTGTTAAAACTTGCTTTTATATGCGCTACGCCTGAAGGAATATTTTTTTTATTTTTTTTCTTTGATTTTTGTTCAGCCACTATTTCATAACTTTCTTCTTACCTGCAATAGCAAATCTTGGACCTTTTCTTGTTCTTGCATTAGTGTGAGTTCTTTGACCTCTTACAGGTAATCCCGTTCTATGTCTAATACCTTGATAAGTTCCAATTTCAGTTTTTCTTCTTATGTTTTGTGAAACATCTCTTCTCAAATCACCTTCAACTCTAAAATTTGATTCTATATATTTTCTTATTTTTGCAATCTCATCATTTGTAAGATTGTTCACTCTTGTGTCAGGATTTATTTCGAGATCATTACAAATGTCTTCTGCTCGTTTTGCGCCAATACCGTGTATGTATCTGAGTGAAGCTATAACTCTTTTTTCTCTTGGTATATCAATACCTGAAATTCTAGCCAAACTTAACCTTGCCTTTGCTTATGTCTTGGGTTCCTTTTATTGATAACATATAGCTTGCCTTTACGACGAACTATTTGATCGTTTGGACCTCTTTTTTTTATACTCGCTTTTACTTTCATTTATGTCTCCAAGTAATCCTACCTCTTGTAGGATCATATGGTGATACTTCCATCTCTACTACATCACCAGGTAGAATTCGAATATACTTCATTCTCATTTTTCCTGATACATGTGCTAAGATTTCTGCTCCACTCTCAAGCTTGACCTTAAATGAGGCGTTTGGAAGAGTTTCAGTTACAGTCCCCTGTACTTTAATTATGTTCTTTTCTTTTTCTACCAAAATTACCTGATTTTAAGACCGATTAACTAGATTAGTCTGATTATGAACTATTACCAACAAATTTTGAAAAATTACAATTCTGAAAAAATACATACTTCATCCTCCATTATTCCTATTACGTGTTCCCAGTGAGCGGATTTTTTTCCATCAGCAGTCCTTACAGTCCATCCATCTGCATCAACTTTTGTATCTGCGGTACCTAAATTGAACATTGGTTCAATGCAGATTGCCATACCTTTTTTTAACTTAAATCCTTTATTTTTGATACCGTAATTTGGTACTTGTGGATCTTCATGCATTTCTAGTCCGATCCCATGACCAACATATTCTCTGACAACTCCGTAAGAATTTTTCTTACCAATTTTTTCAATTTTATTACCAATAGTCCCTAGCTTTTGACCATCCTTTACAAGTTTTATTGCCTCGTAAAGGGCTTTTTTTGTAACATCGATTAACTTCTGATCTTCATTAGAAATTTGTCCTATTCCATAAGTGAGAGCTGCGTCTGCATGAAACCCATTTACAGTACAACCAACATCAATTGATAATATATCACCCTCTTCTATAACAAAATTTTTTGGAATTCCATGAACAATAACATCATTGGGTGATGCACAAATGTATGAAGGAAATCCTCTGTAATTAAGGAAATTTGAGACTGCATTTGATTTTTTAATTATCTCTTCTGCCTTTTTGTCTAATGTTTCTATTTTTGTTCCGGGTAAAGAAATATTTTGTAATTCTGCATGAATGGTGGCAACTATTTTTCCCGCTTTTTTCATATTCATAAAATCTTCATTTGATTTGTAAGTAATCATAATTTCATAAACTTTGAAATTTCATTGAATATGTCATCAATCTCACCAAATGCATTTACAGAATTTAGAACTCCCTTGTTGCTGTAATAGTCAACCAATGGAGCAGTCTCTTTTTTATAAACTTCAAATCGTACTTTTATGGATTCTTCGGTATCATCTTCTCTTCCACGATCCAACATACGCTTAACTAATTCTTCTTCATTAACCTCAAATAAAATTACGTTTTTAATTTTCAAGTCATCAATCTCAAGACTTTCTGCCTGAGCGATTGTCCTGGGAAATCCATCTAATATAGCTCCGTTATCACAATCAGGTTTTCCTATCCTTTCAATCAACATTGCCGTGACTAAATCATCAGATACAAGATTACCTTTGTTTAAAATGTCTTTAGCTATGAGACCTAGTTCCGTTTCATTTTCAACATGATCTCTTAACATTACCCCAGTAGATATATGGGGAAGCTTAAAAGTTTCAGATAATTTTTCAGCCTGAGTTCCTTTTCCTGCACCTGGTGGTCCAAGAAAAATAGTGATATTTGTCAATCAATAAATCCTTCGTAATTTCTCATACTTAATTGACTCTCTATTTGTTTCATTGTTTCTAGTGCTACACCTACGGTAATGAGTATTGATATACCACTGAAGCCCAAAGGAATATCCCAAATCGCTGACGCAATTGATGGTAAAACAGCTACAGATGCAAGGAAAACTGATCCAGGAAGAGTAATTCTGCTAATTATGTGTGATAAATAATTTGTTGTTGATATACCTGGACGAACACCAGGAACAAAACCTCCCTGTCTTCTTATCATGTCTGATTGTCTGACTGGATCAAATTGAATAGTTGTATAAAAATATGTAAAGAATATTATCAACATTCCTAAAAAGAAAATATAAAACCAGCTAGTACCTTGTGAATTAGCTAGGTTGACATCAATCCAGTTTCTAATTCCTGCAGTAATTGAGTTATCTTGGGGAAGGGAAGTTGCAATAAGTGCTGGAAAGAAAAGTACACTGGTTGCAAAAATAACAGGAATGACACCAGCACTGTTGACCTTTAAAGGTATGTATGTACTTTGACCTCCCATAACTTTTCTACCTCTTACTCTTTTAGCAAATTGAATTGGAATTCTTCTTTGACCCTGCTCTACATAAATTATTCCAACAATCATGAGGAAAAACATAAGTACTAAAAAGCTAAATTGACCTATCCTACCTTGTCCAGCAGTCACTTGATATGCACCACCAAAGCTAGCTGGTAATTGGCTTATGATACTTGCAAAAATAATTAAAGACATTCCATTTCCTATGCCTCTTTGAGAGATTAATTCTCCCAACCACATGATGAATGCTGTTCCAGCAGTCATTGTTAGAACAATTAATCCGACCCTAGACGGCGTATAGTTTGGTATTAAAGATATACCTCCAGTTAAACTTCCACGAGAAAATATATAAGTTAAACCTGTAGATTGTAACAATGCAAGAACAACTGTAATATATCTTGTCCATTGTGTGATTACTTTTCTTCCTGATTCTCCCTCTTCCTGAAGCTTTTGCAACCTTGGAATTACAACTGTTAATAATTGCAAAATAATACTTGAAGTGATGTAAGGCATAATACCTAATGCAAAAACTGAAAATGTCTCTAATGCTCCCCCAGAAAACAAATTTAGTAGTCCATAAATACCTGCTTGAGAACCTGAGTCGGTCAGTCTTTGAACAGCTTCTAAATCAACCCCTGGTACAGGAACTGCTGCTCCTAATCGATAAACTCCGAACATTAACAAAGTGAAAATAATTCTTTTTCTTAGATCAGGAATTTTAAACATGTATTTGAAAATCGAAAGCTTCATATTAAATCTCTATAACTTCTACAGTACCACCAGCATCTTCAATTTTCTTCTTAGCAGATTCACTTACAGCGTGTGCTTTTACGTTGACACTATTTGTAATTTCACCGTTACCAAGAATTTTTACAAATCCCTTTTTTCTTGTTAATCCATTTTTCTGAAGTATTTCTGGATCAATATCACCTTTAAGGTTTTTATCTTGTAAATCAGAAACATTTACAACCACATACGACATTTTAGGAGTATTTTTTAGTCCCTTAAGTTTTGGGATTCTTCTATAGAGTGGGATTTGTCCGCCTTCAAAGTACGCAGGTACTGTTTTTCTTGCTCCTGTTCCTTTTGTCCCTCTTCCAGCAGTTTTTCCTCTTTTTCCAGCTTCTCCTCTTCCTTTGCGAATTTTTGATTTAGTTGAACCTGGGGTTGGCTTTAAATGATGAAATTTAATTTTACTCATTTAATTTCCTCTGTTTCTACAAGGTGTGCAACTTTATGAAGCATCCCTGTAAGACTTTCGTCAACCTCTCTTTCAACTGAAGAATTGATTTTTTTTAATCCAAGAGACTTTATAGTTTCTTTTGCTTTAAAACCTTGTCCAATAAGTGACCTTCTAAGTGTAATTTTAACCTTTGGCATCTTCCTTTAACTTTCTTTCGGCTTTTGTATTTTCATATGCATCAACTAAACCTTTTGGAGCAATTTCCATAACATTCTTACCTCTTAATTTAGCTACTTCATCTGGTGTTCTTTGACCTAATAATCCATTAAGAGTTGCTTTCGCAACATTCAAATGAGTAGGAGATCCTAAAGACTTAGCAAGAATATCTTTAATTCCTGCTGCCTCAAGTACTTGTCGAACTGCACCACCAGCAATTACACCTGTACCGGGAGCAGCTGGTTTTAATAAAACCTTAGAAGAGCCATGTTCTCCAGTAGTAGTATGTACTATCGTTGATCCAGCCATAGGTATAGGATGAATGTTCTTTTTTGCGTTTTCAATAGCTTTCTGTATTGCAAGCGGAACTTCCGAACCTTTTCCATAACCAATTCCAGCATTACCGTTTCCATCACCAACAGCAACTAAAGCAGTAAATGCAAAGTTTCGACCACCTTTAACTACTTTTGCTACTCTATTTATGTGAATAACGTTTTCTTGTAATTCTATTTCAGCCATTAGAACTTTATACCTTTTTCTCTTATACCATCAGCTAAAGCTTTGACTCTACCATGGTAAATATATCCTCCACGATCAAAAACTGCTTCTTTGATGTTGTTCTTGTTAAGAATGTCGCCCATTAATTCTCCAACTTTTTTTGCAGTATCAATACTTAAATTATCACTCTTAAGCTCTTTTGATAATGTACTTGCTGATCCAATAGTTGTTTGATTTAAATCATCAATTGCTTGTACATATATATTTTTATTGCTCTTATATACAGCTAAACGCGGCTTACTTGCATCACCATACACTTTCTTTCTGATTCTAATTTTTCTTTTTGATCTTGAATCTAAACTTTTCACTCTACGCTCCTGTAGTTGCTACTGCTGCTTTACCAGCTTTTCTTCTTACATATTCGTCTTGATATCTGATGCCTTTACCTTTATAAGGTTCAGGTGGTTTAATTGATCTAATATCCGCTGCGACTTGCCCAACCAAAGCTTTATCAATGCCTGAGACATTGATTGTATTTTGATCTGGTACATCAAATGTAATATTTTCTACTTTTTTAAATATAACTGGATGTGAAAAGCCACAAAGTATCTCTAGATCATTACCTTTTAATGTAACCCTGTGTCCAACACCTTGTAGTGTAAGAGTCTTTGAATATCCTTCGCTAACCCCGACAATATTATTTGCTACTAATGATCTATATAAACCATGTAAACTTTTTACTTGCTTCTCATCTGACTCTCTTGTGAATTGAAGTACATTATCAGATATTTCAAACTTTATTTTTTCTTCAAGCACCTCAGTAACCAGTTCACCTTTTGGACCTTTGACGTTGATTTTGTTTCCATCAATATTGATTTCAACTTTCTCGGGTATCTCAATTGGTTTATTACCAATTCTGCTCATGACCAAACCTCACAAATAAGTTCTCCCCCAAGCTTTCTTTTTCTTGCTTCTGAATCAGATAATAAACCTCTTGAAGTAGAAACTACAACAGTACCTAAGCCTCCGTTGTTTCTTGGGAGTTTGTCAAAAGAAGAATAAACCCTTCTCCCTGGTTTAGATAATCTATTTAAACCAGCAATTACAGATTTTCCTTCATCTGAAAATTTGATAGTCAAATTTAAAACTTTTTTTGCTCCATCGCCTTTTACTTCTACGTCACTAATATAACCTTCATCTTTAAAAAGTTTTGCGAGCTCAAATTTGAAATTTGAGTGTGGAATCTCAACATTTGATTTTGACACAAGTGTTGCATTTCTAACCCTTGTTAAAAAATCTGAAATAGGATCATTTACCATCTTTACCACGAAGCTTTCTTTATGCCTGGAAGCTCTCCTTTGAGTGCCAAGTCGCGAAAAG
>Ga0207916_1000221_pt1 | contig 10265 bp, 5 predicted proteins | sample DeeseametaMP1141_FD_184194 | JGI IMG/M metagenome (GOLD analysis project Ga0207916, IMG submission 184194) | Marine microbial communities from the Deep Indian Ocean - MP1141 (SPAdes) | ecosystem: Environmental > Aquatic > Marine > Oceanic | place: South Indian Ocean | collected 2011-03-05 | reverse complement strand
ACAAGAGCAGGATATTTTTTCAATAAGTTCCCAAAAAAAAGCAAAAAAAGCTTATGAGGAAAAAAAGTTTAAGGATGAATTAATAAAGTTACAAATCCAAACTAACAATGAAAAATTTATTTTTGAACATGATGAATATTTGAGAAATAACATAAATCTGGATGATTTAGAAAAACTTAAAACAGTATTTAAAGAAAATGGAACTGTTACACCTGGAAATTCATCTGGATTAAACGATGGTGCTGCTGCTACAGTTTTGATGACTAGAGAAAGAGCCGAGTTAAAATCCTTAGAGATACTTGCAAACATTGTGTCTTGGGCATCATCAGGAGTGGAGCCTTCTCTTATGGGACTTGGACCGATACCCTCAATTAAAGAGGCTCTTCTTAGAGCTCAGTGGAAAATAGAGGATGTAGATTTATTTGAAATCAATGAAGCTTTTGCAGCACAATCTATTGCAGTTATAAGAGAACTTAAAATTCCAGAAGAAAAGGTTAACGTAAATGGTGGAGCTATAGCTTTAGGTCATCCTATAGGTGCCTCAGGAACAAGAATACTTGTCACATTAATTCATGAACTTAAAAGACAAGGAAAAAAGAAAGGATGTGCGGCACTCTGCATTGGTGGAGGTATGGGTATAGCTATGTGTGTTGAGAGAAATTAACACAGTACATTATGTTTTTTGCGAATTTTTCTGCACAATACCTTAACAACATTAACAAAAAACAAATTAATGTGATAAAAATAGAATTTAATAAAGTTTTTTTGAGTATATAAAACAAATAAAAATAATGAGTGAAAAAGTACTTGTCCCTGATATTGGTGAATTTGAAAATGTTGAAGTAATTGAAATACTAGTAAAATCAGGAGATCAAATAAAAAAAAATGATCCTTTAATAACTATTGAAAGTGATAAATCTAGCGTTGAAATTCCTTCAACAGTGGATGGAAAAATCGAAAGCATTGGGCTTAAAGTTGGTGATAAAGTCTCAAAAGGGGATTTAATTTTAAATTATTTATCTTCAACGATAACTACAAATACTGATACAATTCCAAAGGATACAGAAAATATAATTAAACAAGCAGAAGAAGTTATTGCTATCCAGAAAGATAAAGAGAATGAAGAAGAAATAAAAAATATCATTCCTGAAAAAAAACAATCAATTATTCAAGTCAGCAATGGTGCAGATATAGATCCTCTGGAAACAAAAGATTGGTTAGAATCTTTATCAGCTGTAATTTCTAAAGATGGAAATCATAGAGCTCATTTTTTAATTAAAGAATTAATAAATAAAGCTTACCGTGAAGGTGCAAATATTCCTTATACTCAAAATACACCATACATTAATACAATACCTCCTGAAGCTGAGGTAAAATCCAATGGAGATCAAAATATTGAGAGAAGAATAAGATCATTAATTAGATGGAATTCAGCTGCTATGGTAGTTAGGGCTAATAAAAAATTTCCTGAATTAGGTGGACATATAGGTACATTTGCGTCAGCAGCAACTCTGTATGATGTAGGAATGAACCATTTTTGGAGAGCAAAAAATAATAAATTTGGTGGAGATTTGATTTACTTTCAAGGTCATAGCGCTCCAGGAATGTATGCAAGAGCATATTTAGAGGGAAGATTAAATGAAAAACAATTAGATAGTTTTAGACAAGAGGTTAAACCTGGAGGACTATCCTCTTATCCACACCCATGGTTAATGCCAAAGTTTTGGCAATTTCCAACAGTCTCTATGGGTCTTGGTCCTATGCTTGCAATTTATCAAGCTAGATACATGAAATATTTAATCAATAGAGGATTAATAAAAGATGAAGGAAGAAAAGTATGGGCTTTCTTAGGTGATGGAGAGATGGATGAACCAGAGTCTATGGGAGCAATTGGTTTAGCTGCTAGAGAGAATTTAGATAATTTAATTTTTGTTATTAACTGTAATCTTCAAAGACTGGATGGACCTGTACGAGGTAATGGAAAAATAATTCAAGAACTTGAGGGGAGTTTTAGAGGGTCTGGTTGGAACGTAATTAAAGTAATTTGGGGTTCCTATTGGGACTCTTTACTGGCTAACGATAAAGAAGGCCATTTAGTAAAGCTTATGAATGAGACAGTTGATGGAGAATACCAAGCAGCTAAAGCAAGGGATGGTGCTTATGTAAGAGAAAAATTCTTTGGAAAATATCCTCAAACTTTAGAAATGGTTTCAAGTTTATCAGATAAAGATATCTGGAGATTAAACAGAGGTGGCCATGATCCACATAAAGTTTATGCAGCATATGATAAAGCAACCAAACATCAAGGAAGCCCGACAGTTATTATTGCTAAAACTATTAAAGGATATGGTATGGGAAAATCTGGAGAAAGTGTGAACACAACCCATCAAACAAAAAAATTAGATGTAGATGATCTAATGTATTACAGAGACCGCTTTGATGTACCTTTGACAGATGAACAAGTTAGAAATATTGAATATTTTAGACCTGATGAAAAATCTCAAGAAATTAAATATTTAAAAGATAGAAGAATTAAACTAGGTGGATTTTTACCTGAGAGGTCGACTTTTGCAAAACCTATTAAAGCACCTTCAAAAGATATTTTTGATTTTATGAAAGTATCAACTGGTGAAAAAGAAATGTCTACAACAATGGCTCTTGTTAGAATGTTAACTAATTTAATGAGAGATAAAAATATTTCTCCAAGATTAGTTCCTATAATTCCAGATGAAGCAAGAACATTTGGTATGGAAGGATTTTTTCAAAAAATTGGAATTTATGCTCATGAAGGTCAAAAATATGAACCAGAAGACTCTGCACAATTAAGCTCATATAGAGAAGAAAAAAGTGGACAAGTTCTAGAGGAAGGAATTAATGAGGCAGGTGCTATGTCTTCATGGATTGCTGCAGCAACAGCTTACACAAATCATGATATTGAAATGATTCCAATCTACACTTTTTATTCTATGTTTGGTTTTCAAAGAATTGGAGATCTTGCTTGGGCAGCTGGAGATAGTCAAGCCAGAGGTTTTTTGATTGGTGCTACTGCAGGAAGGACGACATTGGCTGGGGAAGGTCTACAACACCAGGATGGTCATAGTCATTTAATTGCTTCTACTATTCCAAATTGTGTAACTTATGATCCAACATTTCATTATGAACTAGCAGTAATTTTTAGAGAAGGTTTGAGAAGAATGCATGAGAAAAAAGAAAATGTCTTTTATTATATTACGACAATGAATGAAAATTACTCTCATCCAGAGATGCCAAAAGATAAAAATACAGAAGAGGGAATATTAAAAGGGATGTACAAAATAAAAGATTTTGACAAACATAAAAAAACTAAAATTCAACTTCTTGGATCAGGTACAATACTTCGAGAAATGATTTCGGCAGCTGAAATTTTGCAAAAAGATTATCAAATTGATAGTGAGATCTGGAGTGTTACTAGTTTTAATGAACTTAGAAAAGATGGAATGGAGGTTGAGAGATATAATTTGTTAAATCCAGACAAAGAACCAAAAATATCTTTTGTTGAGCAATGTTTAGGTAAAACAGAGGGTCCAATTATGGCTGCTTCAGATTATATGAGAATGAATTCAGATCAAATTAGACCTTATACTAATAAAAGTTTCTACTCTCTGGGGGCTGATGGTTTTGGTAGGAGTGATACAAGAAAAAATTTAAGAAAATTCTTTGAAGTGGATAAAGAGCACATAGTTGCATATGGATTAAGTATTTTAGCGAAAGAGCAACTTATAGCCTCAAAACATGCAAAAGAAGCAATGAAAAAATATAACATTGATGGCAACAAGCCAATGCCCACTAAATTATAAAATGAAAGAGATTGATATTAAGGTTCCAAATATTGGTGACTTCACAGACGTTGAAGTAATAGAGGTTTTGGTAAATGAAGGCCAAGATATTTTAAAAAATGATCCATTAATAACAATTGAGAGTGATAAATCCAGCGTTGAAATTCCATCAAACTTTGAAGGAAAAGTTAAATCTCTTAAATTAAAAGTTGGCGATAAAGTTTCAGAGGGTGATTTAATTTTAATTTTAGAAAGTTTGTCAAGTGAAGGTAAAATTAAAGAAGAAACAAAAATTGAAAAACAATCTGAACCGATTGTAGAAATAAAACAAGCAACAGAACAAATTTCTATATCCGAAAAAAAAATTAAAGATATTTCCTCAGCAAGTCCAAAAGCTAGAAAATTTGCAAGAGAGCTAGGTGTTAATATCAACCAAGTTATAGGTAGTGAAAAAGATGGAAGAGTAATAGAGGATGATATTAAAAAATTTGTTTCTTCAAAATCAGCAAATAATTATCAAGCAAAAGAAATCAAACCAATTAAAATCAAGAATGAGTATGAACATGCAGATTTTGGAAAAGTTGAGATTAAAGATATACCAAGAGTAAAGAAATTAGCTTCAACTTATCTTACAAATTCTTGGACAACCATTCCTCATGTAACTAATCATGATGAAGCAGATATAACTGAAATGGAAAGTTTTAGAACTTCTTTGAAGGATGTTTATACTGGAGAAAAAATAAAAATTACTCCTTTGGCATTTATTATTAAAGCATTAGTTGCTTCTTTAAAAAAGTTTCCAAGTTTTAATTCTTCAATAGATGAGATTGAAAGCGGAAAAATGACTTTAAAAAAATACTATCATATTGGAATTGCAGTTGATACTCCAAATGGATTGATGGTTCCAAAAATCAGAGATGCAAATAATAAAAAAATTTCATTAATCGGTAAAGAGTTAAAACAAGTCAGTGAACTTTGTAGAAATCTAAAAATAGATAAGAAGGAATTATTTGGGGGATCAATGACGATTACAAGTCTAGGAGGAATTGGCGGATCTTTCTTTACACCAATTATAAATTATCCTGAAGTAGCTATTTTGGGTGTTGGAAGGTCAGAAAAAAAACAAGTTTTTTTAAATGGAAAGTTTCAAATAAGAACAATGTTGCCAATTTCTCTTTCTTATGATCATAGAATTATCGACGGAGCAGAAGCTGCTCGGTTTAATAACGATTTAAAAGAAAATTTAGGAAATAATTTCGCTTATAAGTTAGCCGTATAATTATTTATGACAAAATCTATATCTTTACTCAGTGCTTTACTGTGTACTTTTATTTGGGGAACAACATTTATAGCTCAAGATACTGGAATGGATAATATAGGACCCTTTACATTTAATGCAGCCCGTTTTTTTATAGGTTTTTTAGCTATTATGCCATTGGTACTCCTATTTGAGGTAAAAAAAATGAAATCCGAGTTTAAGGTTGATTTTAAAACATTTGCAATTTTCTCTTTTTTGATTGGCTCTTCTCTTTTTTTAGGGTCTGGTTTGCAACAGGTTGCTTTACTTTATACCGATGTAGCTAATGCAGCTTTTTTTACAATTTTTTATGTGCCAATGGTGCCGATTATAATTTTTTTGTTTGGAAAAATTTCTATACATTGGAGTATATGGCCATCTGTAATTTTATGTTTAATAGGAGGGTATTTACTAACAAATTTTTATGATGCTACAATTAGGCTTGGAGACGGTTTAGTTATTTTAGGGGCACTTTTTTGGAGTACTCATATTATTTTTGTCGGAATTATAGTAAAAAAATACAATCTACCACTTACTATAGGTGCTGTACAAACATTAATAGTCTCAATATTTTCATTTGCTATTGGTTTAGTGTATGAGGAATTTATTTTAGTAAATATATTAAAAGAATTAGACTCAATACTATATGCAGGAATTTTATCTGGAGGATTAGCATTTGTATTACAGATTTATGCACAAAAAAATATTTCACCTGCGCCAGCAGCAATTATTTTTTCACTTGAGGGAGTGTTTGCTACAATAGCTGCTTGGTTTCTATTGAGCCAGATTTTAGATATTAATAACTTACTTGGCTGTTTTTTCATTTTGTGTGGAGTACTATTATCTCAGTTACTTCCTTTAATGAAAAAAGGATATGCTTAATAAATTAAGCTAAATAAAATTAAAGCTATTATTATTCTATAAATTACAAAAGCATTCATAGAAAATTTATTTATATAAATTAAAAAAAATTTGACTGTCATAAAAGACAATATAAAAGATGATATTATTGCAACAAACGCTAAATAATTTAATTCAATAGGTTGATTTACAATATCCTTCAAACCCAAAAAGCTTGCTCCACTAAGTGCAGGAATAGAAAGTAAAAAAGATATTTTACTAGAGTCAACTCTATTAAATTTTAAAATTCTAGCCGCTGTTATGGTAATACCTGCTCTACTTACACCTGGCACAAGCGATAAAACTTGAAAAAGACCAATGAAAAATATTGTTTGAATATTTAAATTAGTTGAAATTTTTTTATCAAATCTATTTTTATCTGCGATGTATAAAACTATTGCAAATACAAGGGTGGTCCATGCAATTACTTTTATATCTCTTAGAGCATAAATAAAATTTGTAGAATATAAAATGTATCCAATAATTATTAATGGAATAGAACCAAGAACAATTAAACTTAATAATCTTTTGTTATTTTTAACGTCTAATAATTCTTCTCTAAAAAAATAAATTATTGCTAACAAAGATCCTAAATGAAGACTAATATCTATTAACAACGAATTAGACTTAAACTCATATAAGCTTGAAACCAGAATTAAGTGTGCTGACGAACTTACTGGCAAGAACTCTGACACACCTTGTATTACTGAAAGGATTAATACTTCTATTATATTTTGAAACATCGCTTCTTCGTAACTTATAAAATATGGATTTAAAACAATTCGATTTGATCATATTAGGTATGCATTTATTAGAAAGTTGTTTTAATCCGCGTAGAGTTATCAAATTAAGGTCATAATTTATGACCTATTTTATACTTTATTAAATAAAATCAAGCTGTAGCTTGCCAAAAATTAAGAAATTATTATGCCTGATAAAATGTTAAAATTTGTAAAAATAGGTCAACAAACACCACCTAAAAGGGAAGTTGGGTCTAGAAAACAGGATTTTAACGAGATTTACGACGAATATATAAATGAAAAAGCTAAAGAGCAGTCTAGTAGATGCTCACAATGTGGAGTTCCTTTTTGTCAAGTTCATTGCCCTTTAAGCAACAATATACCTGATTGGCTAAAGCTTACTGCTGAAGGAAGACTTAAAGAAGCCTATGAATTATCACAAAGCACAAATAATATGCCCGAAGTTTGTGGGAGAATATGTCCTCAAGACAGATTGTGTGAAGGAAATTGTGTAATTGAACAATCTGGTCATGGAACTGTAACGATTGGTTCAGTAGAAAAATATATTACTGATAATGCTTGGGAACAAGGCTGGGTGAAACCAATTCAAGTTAACCAAGAAAAAAATCAAAGTGTAGGCATTATTGGAGCAGGTCCAGCAGGATTAGCAGCTGCAGAACAATTAAGAAAAATTGGATATAAAATTACTGTTTATGATCGATACGATCGAGCAGGTGGCTTGTTAATATATGGAATTCCAAATTTTAAATTAGAAAAAGAAATTGTTGAAAGAAGAACGAAACTTCTAAAAGATGGAGGAATAGAGTTTGTTCAAAATTTTGAGGTTGGCAAAGATGCAACTTTAGATCAATTACGTAAAAAGCACGATGCAATTTTGATCGCAACTGGAGTTTATAAAGCAAGAGAAGTTGAGTTAAAGGGAAATGATTTGGATAATATTTTTCCAGCCATGGATTTTTTAACTGCATCAAATAAAAAAGGTTTAGGAGATGAAGTTGAATTATTTGACAAAGGAATTTTAAACGCTGAAGGTAAAGACGTTGTTGTAATTGGAGGTGGTGATACTGCTATGGATTGTGTAAGGACCTCTATCAGACAAAAAGCAAAATCTGTAAAATGTTTATATAGAAGAGATAAAGAAAATATGCCTGGTTCAGCTAGAGAGGTTGCTAATGCTGAGGAAGAAGGAGTGCAATTTGTTTGGCTATCAAGTCCAAAAGAATTTAAAGGTACAAATAAAATTGAAAAATTAGTTGTAGATCAAATCAAACTTGGTGATCCTGACGAAAGTGGAAGAAGGAAACCACAAGTTCAGGAGGGTTCAAGTTATGAAATCAATGCTGATATGGTTATAAAGGCTTTGGGTTTTGACCCTGAAGATTTACCAAAAATGTTTGAAGCAAATGAGTTACAAGTAACAAAATGGGGAACAATTAAAGCTGATTTTGATACTATGGAGACCAATATTAAAGGTGTATTTGCTGCTGGTGATATAATTAGAGGTGCTTCTTTAGTGGTTTGGGCGATTAAAGATGGAAGAGATGCAGCAACTTCAATTAAAAATTATTTAGAAAATAAGTCTTTAAAAGAGAGAAGAGTAGCTTAGTGAAAAAATACATTAAGAATAAAGAATTATTAAAACAAAATCATGTTTACTCTGACGATATGGAGCATGATGCGTGTGGAGTTGGAATTATTGCATCCACTGAAGGTAAAAAATCTCGTAAAGTTGTTGAGTATGGTATTGAAGCTTTAAAAGCTGTTTGGCACAGAGGTGCAGTAGATGCAGATGGAAAAACAGGAGATGGTGCAGGTATTCATGTTGAAATTCCAAAAGATTTTTTTGTCGAAAAAATAGAGGTGACTGGTCATACCCATGATAACTCTGAAATAGGCGTTGGTATGATTTTTTTACCTAGAAATGATTATGAAGCTCAAGAAAGCTGCAAAACAATAGTGGAGAGTGAATTAACAAAAAATGGTTTTAGTATTTATGGTTGGAGACAAGTTCCAATTAATCCAAACGTATTAGGCGAAAAGGCACTACAGACTATGCCTGAAATCATTCAGGTTTTGTTTAAATCGTATGATCCAGAACTTACAAATAAAGATCTAGAAAGAAAAATATATGAAACTAGAAGAAAAATAGAAAATGAGGCATTTAAAAAATCCTTAAATCATTTTTACATTTGTTCATTAAGCTCTAAGTCAATTATTTACAAAGGTATGTTTTTAGCTGAGGCAATTTCAGATTTTTATTTAGATTTAAAAGATGAAAGATTTATTTCAAGATTTGCAATTTTTCATCAAAGATTTTCGACGAACACGGCTCCCAGTTGGAATTTAGCCCAACCATTTAGAGCAATCGCTCATAATGGTGAAATAAATACATTCAGGGGAAATAAAAATTGGATGAAAGTTCATGAACAAGAAATGAATAGCAATCTTTTTGAAAATATAGAAAATTTAAAACCAGTAATTCAACAAGGTACTTCAGATTCTGCTGCGCTAGATAACGTGTTTGAATTGCTCAATATTTCTGGTCAGCCTGCACCTCTAGCTAAGTTAATGTTGGTTCCAGATGCGTGGTCTAAAAAAAATGAAACTTTACCTAAAGATCACCAACAATTGTTTAATTTTTTAAACAGTACAATGGAACCATGGGATGGTCCGGCAGCTATTGCAGGAACAGATAACGAATGGGTAATTGCTGCTAATGACAGAAATGGATTACGACCATTAAGATATGCAATTACAAAAGATAAATTATTATTTGCAGGATCAGAGACTGGCATGATTGAACTTAATGAAAAAAGAATACTTTCTAAGGGTAGATTAGGACCAGGAGAAATCATTGGTGTTAGAATTGAAAAAGGAAAAGTTTTTAAAAATAAGCAAATTAAAGATTATCTAGCAAAAGAGTACAAACATTTTAATTCTCAAATTATTGACTTAGATGAAAAATTAACAATTTCTAATGAGAAAAATACTTATTTTGGAGACGAATTAAGAAGAAGACAATATGCATTTGGAATTAGTCTAGAAGATTTAGAATTGATATTACATCCGATGGCAGAGGATGCCAAAGAAGCTATTGGATCAATGGGGGATGATACCCCTCTTGCAGTATTATCAGACAGATACAGACCCCTATATCATTTTTTTAGACAAAACTTCAGTCAAGTAACAAACCCTCCAATAGACTCTTTAAGAGAAAATAAAGTGATGAGTCTAAAAACAAGATTTGGAAATCTTGGAAATATCCTTAATTTTGACAACCTAACAAAGCAAAATATTTACGTTTTAAACAGTCCAATTTTATCAAATTCACAATTTGAGAAATTTATTAATTTTTTTGGTAAAAATTCTTCTATAATTGATTGTACTTTCTCAAACAATGAAAATTTGCACGAGTCTATAAAAAGAATTCAAAAAGACGCAGAAATAGCAGTAAGACAAGGAGTTACACAATTAATTTTGAGTGACAAAGAG
>Ga0207916_1000219_pt1 | contig 10303 bp, 9 predicted proteins | sample DeeseametaMP1141_FD_184194 | JGI IMG/M metagenome (GOLD analysis project Ga0207916, IMG submission 184194) | Marine microbial communities from the Deep Indian Ocean - MP1141 (SPAdes) | ecosystem: Environmental > Aquatic > Marine > Oceanic | place: South Indian Ocean | collected 2011-03-05 | reverse complement strand
ACAATTTTTGGGTGTGGATGTTCTGAGTTAGAGAAAGTTTTTAATAATTCCGGCTGATTACTACAAATACCCAAAACCGGAAGTTGAAGAACATCTTCAGGTACTTCCTTACGTTTTTCAAGCAACAGCACTTTTTCTCGTCCTAATGTTTCCAGTTCCATTCTTAGGTCATATTTCAATATTTAAATTTGATCCTTTTCTTTGTCATTCAATTTTAATTCCATTACGAGTTCTATTATAGTGGACCCCAAAAATGAGACAGTATGTTAAGGTGTATTTTCAATCAACAGGATATTCCGAATGGGCAGAAAAAAATAAAAAAAATGTTTTTTTTTGAAGAATAATGTAGAATCTTTAGGAATTGGAGGAACGACCTCCATAACCTTCTCATTTACAGACACTGATGGGAAGGGACCACGGCCATCAGGACTTAGAATCCTTAGTAAGGGAAATGGCTTGCGGAATTTGGATTCGCAATCTTTTTGGCATTTTAATAACCTTCAATTTGGAGTTCATGTATGGATCCTAAAATTGTATGGCTATTTATTTTTGTCATTCTGTACTGGGGGTACTGTATTTTCTGGGGTATTAAAGGCGCAATTGCCGCCAAGACCGCCAGTGACTACATGCTTGCCGGAAGGTCGATACCTTTGTGGGTTTTCGTCCTTGCTGCAACAGCAACTTCCTTTTCAGGTTGGACATTTGTGGGGCATCCCGGTTTAATCTTCAGGGACGGCTTCCAATATGCCTATGCCTCATTTTACACCATCACCATTCCGTTTACGGGCGTGATGTTCCTCAAACGCCAGTGGATGCTAGGCAAACGCTTCGGCTACGTAACCCCGGGTGAGATGCTCGCCGACTATTTCAAAGGAGACGGCATACGTGTCTTAACTGTGATAGTGGCACTCTTCTTTTCCATTCCCTACCTTGGTGTTCAGTTACGGGCATCCGGGTTTTTATTTAATGTTTTGACCGACGGGGCACTGTCGGTAAACGTCGGCATGTGGATGCTCTCCATCGTGGTGTTCATCTATGTAGCCTCGGGTGGTCTGCGCGCTGTGGCCTATGTGGATACTCTTCAATGTGTCTTACTTGCGCTGGGAATAACAGCAATAGGCTTAATAGGTCTGGACGCAGTCGGTGGCTGGGCTGAGTTGAAAGCCAATATCATCACACTGGTCCAGAACGATGCCAAAATAACGCCGGACGGTTACAGCCATTACATCGCTATTCCGGGTGTAATTCAGTTTGTAGCATCAGGACCAAGCGCCGCAGGTGGTGCATGGACAGGAATGATGGTACTGACCTATATGTTTGCTCTGATGGGCATTCAGTCCGCACCGGCCTTTTCCATGTGGTCGTTCGGTAACAAGAACCCTGAACCATTTGCTCCTCAGCAGGTTTGGGCTTCCTCAGCAGGTATTGGTTTCATCCTGTTTTTCTTCACTACAATTCAGGCATTTTCCGCCCATTTCCTGGGTGGAGACAAGGTTATGCTTGACGCAGGGGTGGGAACTAACGCCTTTGGTGTAGAAACCTGGAGTGCAAAATCCGGTTTGTTCGCACAAGGCAATCTCGTTCCTGAAATGATTAACCTGATGGGTACAACCACTCCCTGGCTGGTAGGTTTGCTGGCTGTCTGTGCTCTGGCTGCCATGCAGTCCACTGGTGCGGCTTACATGTCCACTGCCGGCAGTATGCTTACACGTGATTTGTACAAGCACTTCATCAACAAAGAAGCAGATCACAAGACGCAGATCTTCTTTGGACGTATCGGGGTTTTGATAATTGTCGGATCTGCACTTGTAGTGGCAACCACTTCCGCTGACGCACTTGTGCTGTTAGGCGGCTTGGCTGTGGCCTACGGTTTTCAGATGTGGCCCTCGCTTATGTCAGTCTGCTGGTTCCCCTGGTTCACCAGACAGGGAGTCACCTGGGGACTGTTCTTCGGAATTATTGCAGTCACTTTGACTGAAACAATTGGTAAGAACATTTTTGGAGACGCACTTCCCTGGGGCCGTTGGCCCTGGACCATGCACTCTGCTGCATGGGGTATCTACTTCAATTTGGGTGCTGCCATCATTATTTCGGCAATGACTCAAAGTGACGAAGATCGAAGTCACCGTCAAACCTATCATGATTTCCTTCATGAACATGCAGGTTTGCCTGAAGAAAAACGTGGTTTGGTGCCTGTAGCCTGGATAATCACGCTCGCCTGGTTCTTCTTCGGAATCGGCCCCGGTGCTGTTATCGGCAACACAATTTTTGGTGATCCAAATGCTCCGGATACTTGGGCTTTTGGCATTCCGTCAATCTGGACCTGGCAAATCCTCTTCTGGGTTTTGGGTGTAGGAATGATGTGGTTCCTGGCCTATAAGATGGAAATGTCTTTGGTTCCGAAAAAAGAAGTCGAAGCTCTAGTTGAAGACATTGGTGATTCAGCCCAAGCCTGACTTCCCCCGCATTTTCTACCGGAAGAAGCAAGCCTGTTTCTTCCGGTAGTTTTTCGCTACTTTCAAGTCATATTAGATTCATCCACTTCAGAGTTTTCTTTCCTTTTCAACAGTCTTTCGCTATCATAAGAAGACCTTGTTTTACTAATATATTCGGTTATTGCAATCCAAATTAAAGAGGATATGTATGGATGAGACCAGTCTCCAATTGTGGTATTGGGGCAGTTCCCTGGCTTTGGCGTTTTTACTTTTTTTCCCTGTAGAAAAGATGCTCTGGGTTATGCGTGTACGCAGCGCAGAACGCCGGCTGAAGCGTGCGACAACTCCGGAGGAACGTGACGAAGAGCGGCGTAAAGCACGTTCTATTGCTGGAATAATTGTTATCAGCTTTTCTTTTTTGTTCAATTTTACATTTTTTTAAACTAACAATGGCCTCTGCTCTTGCTGATCCAAATATCCAGAAATTTCTAAAATGGACAGCTATTTTAACTGCCGTCATGGTGGTCGGTTTCAGCACCTATTATTACATTTCCGGAGGAACGGAAGAATCCGGAGAACTTCATTACAGGACAGGCAACTTGAGACTGGAAGACGGAAATTTTCAAGCTGCACTCACAGAATTCTCTCTGCAGTTGGAAGAAGATCTTGCAAATCCCCCCGCATTATTGGGTCGTGCTCTAGCTTTAAAAGAATTGGGACGCCTCGACGAAGCGTTTGAAGACGTTAGCACTGCTATTGAGTTAAAGCCTGATTTTTCTGCTGCGTACGCCAATCGGGGAATTATCCTGGATCATTTAGGCAAATATGAAGCAGCCATTCTGGATTACCGAAAAGCAGTTCGGCTGGACCCGGAACTTGGAGAGGGCCCTGACTGGATCACCCGTTTTCTGAGGAATCAGTCAGAATCTCCTCCGACCATTATTGATCGGGCAAATTACCTTGAATCAGAATTGAAAAAGCCTTCTTCTGAGAGGCTCCTGAGGAATCCTGGGGAAGATGCTAAACAGCGTTCCTACAAACTTGAAGGTACATTTTCTGATTAGAAATTCCTGCAACCCGCCAAGTAAAAAACAACGTGCTTGAAAGTACCGAATGGACTGATTTTGCATTTGTACTGATCACCGGAATAATAGCTTATCACGGCATCAGTTATAGAGATGTTGAAGGGGAGCGTGAATTGGTACACCTCCTTTTTGGCTGCATTGCATTATTTTATGGAATCTGGGTTTTAGGCCGGGATATTCTCGGTGTGCTCTAGTCTTATACCGTTGAAACAGTCAAAAAACCATGTCATTTCGAGCAAAGCAAAAAATTTGTATAGGCGAAAACTATAATATCATTAAGATTTCTCCATACGGTCGAAATAACAAAGTGGATTCCAGTTTTTTACTATAAAGGCTGGTCTGAATAGTTAATCATTTTTTCGGGAAGCAATGATTTTAAAAACAAACGGCGAACGCCTCTGGGACTCGCTGATGGAAATGGCAACAATCGGCCCCGGAGAACGCGGCGGGAGCCGCCGACTTGCACTCACTGACTTTGATATCGAGGGACGCAACCTCTTCCGGAAGTGGGCAGATGAGGCAGGCTGTACTTTTCGTATGGACACCATGGGAAATATTTTCGCCCGCAGAAATGGGAAAAATCCGGAAGCGCCCCCGGTATTGGCCGGAAGTCATCTTGACACTCAGCCATCCGGAGGAAGATTTGACGGAATTCTCGGGGTGCTTGGTGCACTTGAGGTTGTCCGTTCCCTGAACGATCTCAGGATTGAAACCGAAACTCCAGTCGAAATCGTAGTCTGGACCAACGAAGAAGGCGCGCGCTTTCAACCGGCGATGATGGGTTCAGGTGTTTTTTCAGGAATTTTTGATCAGTCCGAAATCTACACGCATCTGGATCCTGACGGCTTTACAGTTGAGGAGGAGTTACGACGTACAAAACAGTTGGGTGATACACCCTGCAAGAGTTTTCCGATCCGGGCTTATTATGAACTGCATATCGAACAGGGGCCAATACTGGAGGCAGAGAACACAAGCATTGGTGTGGTCACTGGCGGTCAGGGGGCTTACTGGACACACATTACCCTGCATGGACAAGGTTCCCACGCAGGCACCACGCCGATGCACTTCCGCAAAGATCCCATCATGGGCGCTTCCCGAATCATAACGGGACTGCGTGAAATTGTGCTGAAGCAGCCGGGAGCAGTAGGTACAGTCGGACGACTGGAGACTAAACCTGCATCGATCAACTCTATTCCCGGACAGGTCTTTTTCACAGTTGATACCAGGCATCCTAACGAAGAAATCCTCGCAAACATAAATCTGGATTTGAAAAATTTAGTCAACTCTATTTGCTCAGAAGAAGGACTTGAGAATGAGTTCTCAATTATCTGGGAAGCCCCAACCATCAATTTTCATGAAGAGTGTGTTACAAAAGTCAGGAATGCTGCAGAATCTCTTGGATTCAGTCATCGCGATATCGTTTCCGGAGCAGGTCACGATGCCTGTCAGATGAGCCACATTGCCCCTACAGGGATGATATTTATTCCATGCGAAGGAGGACTCAGCCACGATGAAGCCGAAAACACCACGCCTGAACAAGTAGCTGCAGGAGCAGATGTATTGCTAAATTCAATTCTTGCAAGCGCAAACCACTAAATTTGAAAAGGATAAGTATGAACTTTTACCAACCGTTTCTACTTACTCAAATTTCTGAAACTGTTACTGTCTGTGGATAAACTTGAAACACTTGAAGTTTCCGGAACTCCGGAAGACATCGGTTTTGCGATTGAACAAGCCGATGCCGATTCGATTCAAAAACAAGTACTTCAGCTTGCAGAATTTCGTGAAACTGAGAGAACATGGCAGGACAGCAGCTATTTGAAAATGCTTGACGCGGCGGCACGAAGTGTTTTTCCAGAATACGTTTTGGAACTTGAAGGAATGGCCAGAGGCGCACAGGTCGAGTATGAAACACTCTTGATCTGGAACTGCCGTGGTGATCTGCCACTGTCCGATGACGCAATTCCGGAATCCGCGAAACATTCTCCGGAAGGCTGCACAACCCTCCTTTTTCCTGCAGCAAAAAGTTCTGTTGCAGTAATCGTCCACAATGAAGACGGACAACCGGAACTGGATGGACATTGCTGCTGGCTCAGTGTCAGACAGGAAAACGGTTCAAAGTTTTCCACTTTCCATTATCCCGGAATGCTTCCGGGTTACACGTTTTCCGTAAATTCGCATGGATTGGTGCAGACGATCAATAATATCCGGGTTGATGACCTCCAATCCGGAATTCCCCATTGGTGTTAAATGATTAAAGAAAATGCAGAAGTAGTTGTTGTTGGAGGTGGAGTTATTGGAGTTTCATTAGCCTATGGAATGGTAAAAAAGGGAGCAAAAGTGATCCTTATTGATAAGGTTGATAACCGACTAACAGCATCTCGCGGAAACTTCGGTCTGGTATGGTTTCAGGGGAAAGGCAAGGGCATGCCGCGTTATGTTGAATGGTGTATTGAAGCTATAGAAAGGTGGCCTGAGTTTGCTGAAAATCTTGAGACTGAGACCGGTTTTAATCTGAACTACGAAAAAACAGGAGGCTTGGAAATCTGTCTCGGAGAAGAAGAGCATCAAGAACGTGTCAATTTTATTGAAGAAATGAGTCAGGCATCAAGGAGCGGTCGTTATGACTGTGAAATGATTAGTAGAAAAGAGCTGCAAGGTATGCTCCCAAAAATAAAACTTGGAAAGGAGGTTAGTGGAGCCTCATTCTGTTCTCATGACGGATGTGTAAACCCACTAATTCTTCTTAAAGCTATGAACAGTTCATTCCAGCAGAAAGGAGGGAGTTACAGACCCGAACAATCTGTTCAAAAAATTGAATGTAGTTCAAATGATTTCAAGATAGAAACGGGAACGCATAGTTTCAACGCCGAAAAACTTGTCATTGCATGTGGTTTGATGACAACCAAATTAGCCAGGATGGTGGGTATGAAGGTCTCCGTCATACCGGAAAGGGGGCAAATACTTGTGACGGAACGTACTTCCCGAGTGTTTAATTATCCTACTGCAGGAATCAGACAAAATTATGATGGTAGCTTCATGCTTGGTTCTTCGCATGAAGCTGTTGGCTACAATATAGAAACTTCATATGAAGTTCTCCAGAACATTGCTAAGCGAGCTATTCGAATATTACCAAGTCTGAAAAATTTGCAACTGATCCGTAGTTGGGCCGCTCTCCGTGTCCTTACACCTGATCAAAAGCCAGTTTATTTGGAATCCGATCAGTACCCGGGCGCACATGCAATAACTAGTCACAGTGGAGTGAGTTTGGCTTCAATTCATTCGAGTATTCTTGTTGAGTGGATACTTGAAGAAAGAATCCCACTAGGATTTACAGCCTTTCATCCTAAGAGGTTCAATGTTCAAGAAGCAATATGAATCGCATGAGACTGTCAGTATCATTTTCGAGGGGAAGAACCTTGATGTGGAAATAGGGCAAACGGTTGCGTCGGCTTTACTGGTTGGCGGGGATATGGTTTTCAGATCTTCAGTTGTCAGTGGACAACCAAGGGCACCCTATTGCATGATGGGAGTATGTTTCGAATGCCTGATTGAAATCGACGGAATTCCAAATCAGCTGGCTTGCATGATTCCAGTTAGGGAAGCAATGAAAATAAAAAGACAACAAAAAAACAAAGAGTGAATAGTATAAGAGCTCCGAAATTCGATTACATTATAATTGGCGCAGGGCCAGCAGGAATGGCAGCTGCGATCACCGCACGAGCTCATGGACTCAGCGTTCTTGTTCTAGATGAACAGCCCTCCGCAGGAGGTCAGATTTTCCGTAACATAGAATCACTGGAGGCAACGCGTAATTCTGAATTCAGTAAACTAGGTCAAGAGTATGAATTCGGAAGTTCCTTGGTCAGGCGGTTCAAAAAGTGTGGGGCTGACTACTTCACTGATAGATCCGTATGGCAAATCGACAATAATCTGCAGATACACCATGTTTCCGCTTCTGCCTCTAAAAGTAATTCCGTCATTTCGCATTGCCAAGCGAAACGTCTCCTTATCGCGGTCGGCGCTATGGAACGCCCCATGCCTCTGCCTGGTTGGACTATCCCGGGAGTTATGCCTTGTACTGCAGTGGACGTACTATACAAGAGTTCTGGATTAATACCAGATGGGGAAGTTGTACTAGCCGGAAGCGGTCCTTTGTTGTTGCTCATAGGTTGTCGCCTGCTTGATGTTGGAGTACACGTCTCTGCATTTCTGGATACCAGCATGAATGGGGCACTCCTAAAAGCATTACCGTTATTACCAAATGCTCTAAGATCTCATAAGTATCTGACTAGGGGGTTATCTTTGCTATGGAAAATTCGAAAAGCTGGTATTCCTTTTTATTCTGGAATACAAAATATTGAGGCTTTGGGGACCTCGAAGCTTGAAAAGGTTCGTATCGGTAAATCGGGAAAGTTCTTTGATGTTACAGCCGATCTTTTGCTTCTGCATAATGGGGTAGTTCCCAATGTACAGATAACCAGAAATTTAGGATGTGAACACCGCTGGTATGATGTCCAGAGGTATTGGGAACCGATAGTCGATGATTGGGGGAATACCAGTGTGGATCATGTATCAATTGCAGGAGACTGTGGCCGTGTAGCAGGTGCAGCAATATCTGAAGTTTCAGGCCATTTAGCTGCTTTGGAAACCGTTTATCAGCTTGGCGTAATTTCAAAAGTTGAAAGAGACAATCTTTCTCAACCTCACCGCATTGAATTGGCTAGGCAGAAGCATGTCCGTCCTTTTTTGGACAAACTTTTTCAGCCTAGTAAGACATGGTTGGTTCCAGAAAATGATAAAACCCTTGCTTGTCGCTGTGAAGAAGTGAAAGTGAGTGAAATTCGAGAAACAGTTCGGATGGGAATCAAAGATCCAGACAGCCTTAAGTCTATGACACGTTGTGGTATGGGTTATTGTCAGGCCAGAATGTGCGGTCTTACCGTCTCTGAGATAATTGCAGAAGAAAAAAAAGTTTCTCCAGAAGAGATTGGGTATTTTAGGGTTCGCTCTCCCATCAGACCAATTACACTTGGACAACTTGCGGAAATAGAATGAACAGGACTGTTAAGTCACATGCTTCTTTGTCTTTTGTTTCAGGTATCATTTCGTTACTCTTTTTGACGGATACATGAACTTTGAGATTCAATAATTTTAAAAAACCAAAGAAGTTCAAACAAATCCTTAGTTCATAATTAAATCTAATTTTAGAGTATTTTTGACACATTTTTTAGCTCGAAATTACACGGTTAAAGGACTTTTTAAGAAGGCATCTTCTTTGATTAATAATTTTTCTTGACATTTATTTTACTGAGAGTTAGCGTGAATCGTCGGTTTGTGAGAACTTCTTTGATTTTTACGGAAGCCCCCGGGCATAATCTGAAATTTGTTCCGTTTGGGACAATTTTAATTCTTTAACCCCAAAGGAGAAATTGGATAACCGCAATACTGCACTGGTGGTGGAAGAACTGCATAAGTATTTTGGCAGTGAAGAAGTTCTCAAAGGCATTTCGCTGGAAGCTAGTGAAGGTGACGTGATTGCAATGGTTGGTGCCAGCGGTTCCGGAAAAAGCACTTTTCTACGCTGCATAAATTTGCTGGAAATTCCAACCAGCGGGAAAATCTTTGTGCGCGGTGAATTGATTCGCATGAAACAGGACCGCTATGGAGTCACTGTTCCGGAAGATTTAAAACAGGTCGAACGTATTCGTACTCGGCTGGGTATGGTTTTTCAGCAGTTCAATCTTTGGTCTCACATGACGGTTTTGGAAAATGTAATCGAAGCGCCTGTGCATGTCCTCAAAATGGACAAAATTGAAGCCATTGAGCGAGCTGAAGAATTGTTGCATAAGGTCGGAATACACGATCGGATTAACTATCATCCGGCGCACCTTTCAGGAGGCCAGCAGCAGCGGGTTGCAATTGCAAGAGCGCTTGCTATGGAACCGGACATGCTTCTTTTTGACGAACCGACTTCTGCTCTTGATCCGGAACTTGTGGGGGAGGTTTTGCGCGTGATACGTCAGCTTGCAGAAGAGGGGCGGACAATGATTGTGGTAACGCACGAAATGGATTTCGCCAGGGATGTCTCATCAAGAGTGGTCTTTCTGCATGAAGGCAGCATCGAAGAAGACGGCCCGCCAGGGGAAGTGTTTAATAACCCTTCCTCAGAACGGTTTCGACAGTTTGTTTCAAAATATGTCGAGCAGTAATATTAGGCCATTCAGGCTTAATCTGGAAAAATTTATAGTAAGTTTTTCCAGCAAATTGTTAATCATTTCTAAATGGAGTGACTTATGAAAAAGTTAATTGCAGTGGCCGTAGTGGCCGTGATGATGCTGGGAACAAGTGTTTCCGCAAATGAATGGAATAAAATTCGTATTGGTGTTGAGGGTGCTTACCCTCCTTTTAGCTGGGTCGAGAAGGATGGGACACTGAAAGGATTTGACATTGATATCGCTATGGCACTATGCGAGGAAATTGGTGCTGAATGTGTTCTGGTTCCACAGGACTGGGACGGCATCATTCCGGCTTTGCTGGCCCGAAAGTATGATGCAATCATAGCATCAATGTCGATCACAGAAGAGCGTAAAAAGAAAGTCGCTTTCTCGGGCAAGTATTACAACACTCCCGCTAAGTTTGCACGCAAAAAAGGCTCCGGTATCACGATTTCCAAGGCAGGTCTGAAAGGCAAAACCGTTGGAGTTCAGCGAGCGACTACTCATGATAACTTCATTACCGGAGAGTTTGGTGACAGCGTGAACATCAAACGTTATGGAACTC
>Ga0207916_1000218_pt1 | contig 10309 bp, 9 predicted proteins | sample DeeseametaMP1141_FD_184194 | JGI IMG/M metagenome (GOLD analysis project Ga0207916, IMG submission 184194) | Marine microbial communities from the Deep Indian Ocean - MP1141 (SPAdes) | ecosystem: Environmental > Aquatic > Marine > Oceanic | place: South Indian Ocean | collected 2011-03-05 | reverse complement strand
CCAATTACTTCCGGAATAAGCATTGATATTGGTTGTCCTAGCATTCCAGCTTCAGCTTCAATTCCACCTACTCCCCAACCTAAAACAGATAAACCATTTACCATTGTTGTATGACTGTCAGTTCCAACTAGTGTATCTGGAAACAGATATTTATCACCTTTAAATTCTTCACTCCAAACTACTTTTGATAAATATTCTAAGTTTACCTGGTGACATATTCCTGTACCTGGCGGAACTATTCTAAAATTGTCAAATGCTTGTTGTCCCCACTTTAAAAAAGAGTATCTTTCTCCATTTCTTTCAAATTCAATTTCAACATTCTTTTCAAAAGAATCTGATTTTGCTGATTGATCTACTTGTACGGAGTGATCAATAACTAGATCTACAGCAGACAAAGGGTTGATTGAATTAGGATCTTTATTCTTATCTTTAACTGCTTCTCGCATTGCAGCTAAATCTGCTACCGCAGGTATTCCAGTATAATCTTGTAGCAAAACTCTTGCAGGTCTGTAAGCTATTTCTGTTTTTGACTTTTTATTTTTGATCCAATCTTTTATAGCCTCTATTTGGTTTTTTGTGACAGTTAAATCGTCTTCATATCTTAAAAGATTTTCTAATAGTACTTTTAAAGATTTGGGTAATTTTGAGATACCATCAAGGCCATTACTTTCAGCTTTGGAAAGTGAATAAATTTTAAAATTTTTTCCATCAACCATTAGGTCTGATAGAGATTTGTAAGAATTTTTTGTACCTGGTTTCATATTTTATATATAAAATGTAATTATGCTCAAAAGAAGAAGGCATGACATAACATAATTAAAATACTTAATAAATTTATCATTTGTCGCAAATTTCCTCAAAAATCGACCCACAAAAGTCCATAATGTAATGCTTGTTACAGAAAACATGAAAGCGAGTAACACAATTTGAGTCGCATAATTCAAATAATTCTCTCCTAATTCTACGTAAGTGGAGACTACTATAATTGCAACTGTTACTCCTTTTGGATTTAAATATTGAAACAAAAACGTTTCAATAAATTTAACTGGATTTTCTTTTTTGGTATCATTTGTATTAACTGAAAATGCGATTTTATATGCTAAATAAATTAAAAATAATGTTCCAAGGTATTTAATAACAATTTGTATTATAGGAAAAAGTTTAAATACATTAATTAAACCAATCGATAAAAAAACTACTAAAGAAGTAAAACCTAAAGTAACTCCAAGAATATGGGGAATAGTTTTTTTCACTCCAAAATTAAAACCTGAATATGAAGCCACAACATTATTCGGGCCAGGGGTGTAAGCAGTTACAAACCAAAATAAGGAAATTGATAAAATTTCAGGATGCATAATATTATGCTATCGGCAATCCGTCGTCAGCTTTCTGAGAGGGATGTACAAGTGTTACTTTTCCTTCTGGATCTATGGATCCCAAAATCAAAACTTGTGATACAACCCCAGCAATATTCTTTTCTGGAAAGTTACAAACTCCAATCACCTGTTTCCCAACTAAATTTTCTTTATTATAAAAATGAGTTATTTGAGCTGATGATTGTTTAACACCAATTTTCGCACCAAAATCAACTTTTAAAACTAATGATGGTTTTCTTGCTTTCTCATTTTTTTCTACTGAAATGACAGTGCCTAGGCGTATATCTATTTTTTCAAAATCTTGATAGGTTATTTGTTCTTTCATAATAATAATATATAATTAATTTGTGGCTGGAATAGATAACATATTATTTGAAAAATCAATAAAGATTCTTAAGGATCTTATATCCTATAAAACAATTTCAGGAGAAAATAATTCATCTTTAATTAATTATTGTGAAGATATACTTACAAAATCTGGTGCAACTTCTTTTAAAGTTTTTGATGCTGATAAAAAAAGAGTAAATCTTTTTGCAACTCTAAAAGCAAAAAAGTCTAATGGTAAAGAGCCAATTATTTTATCAGGTCACACAGATGTTGTTCCAGTTTCTAAAGGTTGGTCCACCGATCCATTTGTTGCAGAAATAAAGGATGATAAATTATACGGAAGAGGATCTTGTGACATGAAAGGATTTTTAGCTTGTTCATTAGCTTTTGCAGATATTTTTTCAAAGTCAAATCTTTCTCGTGACATACATTTTTCTTTAACATTTGATGAAGAGACCGCATGTGTAGGAGCGCCGTTGTTAATCAAGGAATTAAAAAAGAGAGAGATTACAAATGGAATTTGTATTGTTGGCGAACCTACAAAAATGAAAATTATAGACTCTCATAAAGCGTGTTACGAATATACCACTTTTTTTGAAGGTCTTGCTGGACATAGTTCTAAACCAGACGAAGGGGTGAATGCAGCAGAATATGCTTCAAGATATGTAAATAAACTTATGTCTTTAAGAAATGATTTAATAAATAGAAAACCTGATAACTCAATATTTACACCGCCATACTCAACATTATCTATTGGTGGGATTTTCGGAGGAATAGCTCATAACGTCATAGCGGATAAATGTCATGTTAATTGGGAGACAAGGCCAGTTAACAAACAGGACGGAATTTTCCTAAATAATGAAATTGATAATTATGCAAACGAGCTATTAGTTGAAATGAAAAAAAAATATCCAAATGCATCAATTAAAAAAGAAATAATTGGTGAAATAATTGGTTTTGATAGAATTCAAGACTCAAAGGCCTGTGAATTTGTCTCTAGTATCACTGGTGATAATAAGAGGGAAGTTGTTTCTTTTGGAACTGAGGCCGGACTATTTCAAGAAATCGGTATAAGTACAGTTGTTTGTGGACCTGGCTCAATTGAACAAGCACATACTATTGATGAGTTTATTGAATTAAATGAAATTAAAAAATGTTTATCTTTTTTAGAAGGAGTTAAAGAAAGATCTGTAATTAATTAATATTTAGCTCCAACCACCTACTGATTTTACTTCTAAAAATTCCTGAAGGCCATGTTCACCTGCTTCTCTTCCAATTCCAGAATGTTTAAAACCTCCAAATGGAGTATCGATCGCGATCCCTGCACCATTAACATCCACCATTCCAGATCTTAATTTTTTTGCAACTCTTCTGGCTTTTTCTTGGTCCTTAGTTTGAATATAATTTGTTAGGCCATACGGAGTGTCATTGGCTATTTTGATAGCTTCGTCTTCGGTTTCAAAAGGGATCACAGATAGAACTGGTCCAAATATTTCAGTCCTAGCAATTTCCATTTTGTTATCCACATCAACAAAAACTGTTGGTTTTACAAAATATCCTTTTTCAAGACCACTAGGTTTTCCAAGCCCTCCTGCTATTAATTTTGCACCTTCATCAATCCCCTTTTGAATTAATGACTGTATCTTATTAAATTGAGATTCTGAAACTACTGGTCCGATATGTTCTCCTTCTTTATTGGGATCTCCTACCTGCATTTCTTCTGTAAATTTTTTTAATTTTTCAACTGCTTGATTATAATTAGACTTTTCAATTAGCATTCTTGTTGGCGCATTACAAGATTGACCAGAATTTTTAAAACATCTCAAAGCACCCCATTCGATAGCGTTTGGATCTGCATCCTCAAAAATGATATTTGCCCCTTTGCCACCAAGTTCTAAACTAACTCTTTTAAAATCACTTGCAGCATTTTGTGAAATTAATGCCCCAGCCCTAGTAGATCCTGTAAAAGAAATCATATTAATATCAGGATGCCTAGTTAATGCTTCTCCTGTTATAAAACCATCACCATTAATTAAATTAAAAACTCCTGGAGGGAATTTTGTTTCATCAATTAATTCTGCTAAAATCATTGATGATAATGGTGCGAGTTCTGACGGTTTCAAAACCATTGTGCACCCAGATGCTAAGGCAGGCATTACTTTCAAACAAACCTGGTTCATCGGCCAATTCCATGGTGTAATCAATGCACAAACACCCTTGGGTTCATAAATAAGTCTTTGATTAGGCGCATGATCACCCAAAGGTTTTTCAAATTCAAAACTTTTTAAATGCCTAATAAAAGATTTAATGTGAGCTGCTCCGGTACCTGCTTGTAGTTTTGTGGCGAAATCCTTGGGAGCACCCATCTCTAAAGTGATAGCTTTAGCAATATCAGCCCATCTTTTTTTATAATTTTCATAAAGTTTTTCTAATAGTTTTATTCTTTCCTCTTTCAAAGAATTGGCCCAGGTCTCATAAGCTTTTTTAGCTGAACTTACAGCATGATCTACATCATCTTTGTTGCCTAAAGTAATAACAGCACTATTTTCTTCAGTTGCAGGATTAATGACTTTAATTTCCTTTTTACTATGGGGATCTTGCCACTTACCATCAATATAAAATTTTTTTTTATTTTCCATAAAGGTCTAATAATCCTTGATTATTTTTTTGCAAATAAATTTGTCAATTCATACACTATAGTTGCAGCAGCAAGAGAAGTAACTTCCGCATGATCATATGCTGGAGAAACTTCTACGACATCTGCAGATATAAGGTTTAAACCTGATAAACCTCTTAGAACATTAACCATTTCTCTTGAAGACATCCCAGCAATTTCTGGAGTGCCTGTACCAGGTGCGAAAGCAGGATCTAATACATCAATATCTATCGACAAGTATAAAGGATTATTTCCTACTCTTTTTTTAATTCTTTCAGCTATTTTGTCTGTGCCTTGTGTCTGAAATTCATCGCAATGAATTATTTTAAAACCGAAACTTTCATCATTTTTTAGATCCTCTCTACTGTATAATGGGCCTCTAATGCCCACATGCATTGAGGCATCATCTAAAAATAAATTTTCTTCTCTTGCTCTTCGAAAGGGTGTGCCATGGGTATATGGCGCACCAAAATAAGTATCCCAGGTATCTAAATGAGCATCAAAATGAACTAAGGCTACAGGTCCATTGTTAATTTTGTTGATTGCCTTTAACAACGGAAATGCAATTGTATGGTCACCTCCTAAGCTTATAATTCCACCAACTTTATTTAATAATTCCTCAGCTCCTACTTCTATCTGTTTTATCGCTTCATCAATATTAAAAGGATTGCAAGTAATATCTCCTGCATCAGCAACTTGTTGGATTTTAAATGGTTCTACATCATAATTTGGATGATAATTTGTTCTTAAGTGTCTAGATGCTTGTCTAATACTTTGAGGTCCAAATCTTGCTCCTGGTCTATAACTCGTACCTGCATCAAATGGTATGCCAACGATTGCAACATCACAACTTTCAACATCTCTTAACTCTGGTAATCTTGCAAATGTTGAGGGACCAGCAAACCGAGGTACTTTAGTTCCACTTACTGGTTGGATTGGATCTTTATTTCTTTTTTTTTTCACAGTAAAATTGTATCACATTCAATTAAATTGGAATATCTTCTATGTCTAAATATATGAGCCTAATTAGATTAATTATACTATCTTTATTTATTTTTACCCAAACACAAGCAGATACAATTTACAATCTAATAAAAATTCCAAATTTAGAAATTTACGATATCAAAACTACAAATAAACTTAGATACTTATATGCAAAAAAACCATTCACTCTTGGGACTGAAAAAAATATAAAATGTTATAATTCTAAAAAAGAAATTTTAGATCAAAGGTATGAAATAATTAAAAAGAGTTTAAACAGATACGATCAAGAATTTCTTAAAAAAATTAATTTAAAATATATTGTTATGTGCGAAGACTTATCTATCTCAAATATCAATACTGCCGGAATTCCGGATCATATAATGAAAACTTTAATATTAGACATTAAATTTAATGAAAATTATTTTGAACGTGTAATTCACCACGAAGTTTTTCATATTATAAACGATTCTTTTAAAGAGGTATTTAATGAAAAAGTTTGGTCAAATTTTAATGTTAAAGAATTCGAATATGCTGAGTGCTCAACTTGTACTGATAAATTAGGGTTAGATACTTATTCAAATACTAAGGGATTTTTTACCGAATATTCGCAATCCACAGCATCCGAGGATATGGCTGAAGTTTTTTCTCATTTAATGATTGGAGTAAACTTAAGTAGTCCTGATCCAATTTTAAAAAAAAAGATTCAATTTATTAAAAGTAATCTTTTAAAAATCGATCCAAATTTTATCTTATGATAAAAAAGATTAAAGCCTCAACATCTGAAAAAATAATTTTTGCATTTATAATTATTTTAGCAATTTTTTCCTTTGGTTCCTTTTATTCTATAAAAAACAAATGTTTATTTGTAAAAAATTTCGACCCTCAAGAAATTACTTTTAAAGACCCAGGCAATATTGCAATATTGAACGTGGAATGTGGGAACGTGATAATGGAACTTTATCCTGATATTTCTCCAAATGCTGTAAAGAGATTTAAGCAATTAATTAAATCTAAAGCATATGACGATGTTGCATTTCATAGAGTTATTAAGGACACCCTTGTTCAAGCAGGAGATTTAGAATTTGGAAAAAAAGGAAGTTTAGATTATGGAAAAATCGGCACTGGGAAATCTGGATTAGGTACTATTAATTCAGAAATAAATGCTCCTTTTAATTTTGATAGAGGAAGTGTTGGTTTAGCTAGATCACAAGAGTATAATACGGAAGACAGTCAATTTTTCATTATACTTAAAGATGAGCCTTTATATGAGTCTGAGTATACTCCTATAGGTAAAGTAATTTACGGCTTAAAAGCTTTAGAAAAAATAAAATATTTAGATAAATCTCAATATGTATTAAGACCTGATTATATAAATTCTTTAAAAATGCTTCCTGATATAAAAAATTAAAAATATAACAATAAAATATTTTGAAATTTATTTAGAATTAATTATCTGAATTAAGTTTATCTGTAGCTTCTTTAAAACCAATTAGATTTGATTGAATTACAAGAGGTTGCTTTGTGGCGTAACCTAAAACCCCTATCTCTAACAACTTTCCAGAAATAAAATTTTTGTAAACTTTATCATATGTAGTATCCATTTCCTCATTACCTGATCCTTTTGATAAAAATACAAGGCATCCAATTTGTTCACAACTTGACCAAGGGAGATTTATCTCTTCTTGATTATCAAAGTTAAGAGAAAGGGTTTTTTTTAAATCAATACCTAAAGGTGAAATTATCGTAATTAATTGAATTTCTTTTTTTTTATCATTTAAAAATTTTGTATATGTAACTGAAAAATTAATGTTAGTATTTTGAATTCTTATTGTTTGACTAACCTCACAATTTTTATCTTTACCACTTTCAACACACTGGTAAGTCCAATTATCATATTGTTGGGTCGTTACTTTTGGAGGAGATTTATCTTCAGCAATTAACAAGTTTGATCCTAATAAGAAAAATAAAATGGCTATAAAAATTTTATTCATTAATACTGTTTGCTTAATGTAACTAAAGTTCTACCATCCCAGCTCAAACCGTCAACATCTAAACCATTACTATCCCTTCCAGAATTTCCTTTTATAGTTCTAGAATGTGAAAGTTGAACATTAAATAAATTAAACACTGGAATTTCTGTTGCAATCCCCCAGCCTTTTAATGCATATTTATTTTTTAGATCAGTATTTGTAGAATTCCAGCCAACCCATTTATTTTTATGAAGACGAATTTTTCCATAATCGTAAAAAAGAGTAGTTGGAAAATTAAAAAAATTTCTTTTTAGTTCTAAACCAGTAGTAAAACCTGCATCTCCTGCTGCCTCACTAGAAGCATAAGCTCTTACACCATTTGGTCCACCTAAAGTTAATTGTTCGCTACCATCTAAATTATCAGCTGCTAGTTGACCATTAAATTTGAATAAAATATTGGTCTTATCTGTAATTTTTTGTAAACGATTAAAATTAAAAATAGCTTTTAAGTTTCTACCACTGCTGTCTGCTCCCGCTTGGTCCGTGGTATAATTCGAAAAATTGTCCTGAAGGTCTAAATTTCCTAATGTTATTCCTATAAGACCATAATTTACTCCTCCGCCTAATTTTGTGTCAGTACTATCAAATCCTAAGTTAAGATTAGCCTTAGTCATGTCTTTATTGCTGTTATTACCTGTAGCTAAATCATTAACATAATCATTTCGAGATAATGACATGGTAGCATTTAAGTTTTTAGTAATTTTTTCAATTAGTGGTCTTGTTAAAGTAAAATTATATTCTGATGAATATCCTGACGGCATTGTCGAGTCAAATGGCGCTGAAAGTTTATATTCCATTTTAGAGATTCTAAACGTGCCTTGCATCCCATTATAGCCCATTGGAAATGTGGTGGACATTGCGTAATAATTAGACTCTTCTTTTTGTTTACCCTTTTGAAAATTATTTCCTGTCGCCACGTTTGTAAAAGAAAGCCTGTCGCCTATATTAAATAAACCATCAATATTTATAGTATTCGTAAGTTTACCAGTCCCCGATGATCTAGAACCACTATTATCAGCCAAAGTAGATCCTGTAATTGTTTTAGTGTTACTTGCTGTAACTATTATATCTGTTTCCCCAAATTGTTTTCCTTCTTCAAGCTGGGCTATTGCATTAATTCCAGGTGTTCTATTAAAGTTTCTAATATTTTTATCTAATTGAGAAATATTTAAACCACCATCATCCACAACTTTATAAAGTATTTTAAGTCTTATTTTTTCTTTAGACATATTTAATTTTTGTCCTTCATCAACATTAAAAGTAATCTTGCCCAATACAGCTTCTGTGATTTTAATTTCTACTACACCATTTTTTATATCTTGCGGCGGAAGGTAAGCTGTTGCTAAAAATCCCTCAGATCTATAGTAATTAGATATTACGGTAGTAACTTTTAAAAGAGCATCATAATCTAGTTCCTGATTTATGCTTTCTTTAACTAAATCCTTAAGTATTTTGTCATCATATTTTTTATTTCCATTTATTTTAAAATCTTTGACTAAAACTTTTAATATTTTTTCTTCATCCTCTTCGAAAACTTTTTCATCAGTTTTACCCAAACTTTCAGATGCATCTGGTTCTTTTTCACTAGGAAGTTGTGGAACTTGTTTATTTAAATCATCAACAGTGGGAATATCTACTGCATTAGCATAACTTACAAAACTTAATAGTAATGCCAAAATTGATATTGTTTTTAAATTAATTGTTTTCTTCATCTTCTATGATCGCATCAGGGTTACTAATTGTATTATTTGAACTTTTTTTATTTTGTGCTTGAGGTTTATTTTCTATTTTTTGTTTTGGTTTTGATCCAGACTTATAAGGATTAAAAAATTCACCTTTTTGTGGTTTACCTTCAAATGTTTTAAATAAATCTTTTATATCTTTAAATTGTTTTGGTGGAGCATTAAAATCTTTTGCTGTTTCCATATTAGCTGGTTTAAAGTCTGTTGGATTTCCTTTTGGAGATCCAAATAGTCTTCCAAAAAATCCTTGGCCTGACGGGTTGTTGCCCTCAATATTTCCTTTGCTCAAAGGTTTACCTATTCCAAAGTTATTACCTACTGGTTTTGCTTTTATATCTCCAAATTTAGGATTATCTGCGTAAACAATTTCAACACTTTTTGTAAAACCAAAACTATTTCCACCTCTTAGCGGCCTAAAATTCATAGGTCCAGGACCAAAATTATTTACTGGTTTAAATTTGGCAGCTCTAGCGGCAGTTTTTGCTGCCATTTTAGCTCTTTCATTTGCAGAAGAATTAACAGCTCCACCAGTCATTTTTTGACCAACTCCAATTCTAGTCCCAAAAGCTGAACTAGGATTAATCGTACCCCATCTAGCACCTGATACTTGGTAACCTGTTAAACCTGTATATGATTTTAATGCTTTTATAGATCCAACTGTAGATTTAAATTGAACTGTAGGTACAGTGTTTACTCCTCTGTCAATTTCTACTGCTTTAGCTATTAGAGAATGTTTTCCTTTAGCTGTATCATCTACTTTTCCATTAAAGATTACCTTTGGATCCATTGATAATACAGTTCTTGTAGTTCCATTACTTCCAGTGCTACCAATTAAAACGTCTCCATTATAAACTTGTTCTTCATAAGTCATAACATCGCCTTTAAGTGTTATAGTATTGGCTGTTGTCGTCATTTTATAAAAACTATCTGCTGTATTTGTTGGATCAACGGTTTTTAGATTAAATGCATAACCAACTCTATCTCCATAAATCACATTCCCTGTTCCAGCGTTTACAGTTATAGATCTATTTTTGGCATTACCTTGTCCTTTTAAACTTCCACCAAAATTTATATTTGAATTTGTAGTTGTAAATTCAACTGGAGAAGCTTTGGAGCCTGCTGCAACTAATACATTTCCAGTATAGTTTTGTGCTCCTGTAGTTGTTATTCCAGAATTTAGTCTCACTGCTCCGT
>Ga0207916_1000217_pt1 | contig 10329 bp, 8 predicted proteins | sample DeeseametaMP1141_FD_184194 | JGI IMG/M metagenome (GOLD analysis project Ga0207916, IMG submission 184194) | Marine microbial communities from the Deep Indian Ocean - MP1141 (SPAdes) | ecosystem: Environmental > Aquatic > Marine > Oceanic | place: South Indian Ocean | collected 2011-03-05 | reverse complement strand
TAAGGGTCTTAAGCTTTCTTATTGCTTTATCATAATCTTTACTTCTTATTAGCTTTATGGCCGACTTATAATCTTTTCCGTAATTAGTTTTTGCACTATCGCCAGAGTCAGTGCCAGCAGCATAAAGACTAGAAAAAAACAAAGAAAATATAACTGTTAATATTTTAATATTCATAACTATCCTTTCGAAATTTAAATGTTATTAGATTAATTTGGTAAATTAATAATTATCTTGAATAAAACTCAACAACGAGATTGGGTTCCATTTGGACAGGGTATGGAACATCTGTTAGTTGGGGTCCTCTGACAAACTTACCCAGGCATTTTGAAATTTCTAATTGCAAATACTCAGGTACATCTCTTTCATTAGAGCTTAATGTTTGAATAATCATTGGAATATTTTGGCTAGTTTGCTGAAGAGATATTTCATCTCCATCCATAACCCGATAAGATTTTTTATTAACAACTTTTCCGTTAACTAAAACATGTCCATGGTTTACCAGTTGTCTTGCAGAAAATACTGTTGGGGCGAATTTTAATCTAAATACAACAGCGTCAAGTCTTCGCTCTAATAGCTCGATCAAAATTTGACTAGTATCCCCTTTTTTTCTAGATGCTGCTTGATATATTTTTAAGAATTGTTTTTCGGTAATATCGCCGTAATATTTTTTGAGCTTTTGTTTGGCCGCTAATTGAATTCCAAAGTCAGAGGGCTTTCTTCTTCTAGCTTGTCCATGTTGGCCAGGACCATAAGGCCTTCTATTAAACGGACTTTTTGGCCTACCCCATAAGTTTAAGCCAAGTCTTCTATCAATTTTATGTTTTGACGATAGTCTTTTAGTCATGAATTGGTGATTTATATAGATTTAGCATTTTAAGTCAATTTATTTTGTTATAAATTTCAGTACTCCATATACCGTTTTTATTTGTTTTTGGTCAATTTTTGATGTTTTTAAAAAATTTCTTAAAGATATTTCTAAATTATCTCTTTTTGAAGAAATAGAGGTAAATTTTCTTTTCTCTAGTATTTTCATAAGAAATGACAAAAACTTCTCAATATCTTTTGTACTAGCTGGAGTGACAATCTTTGATGAACTAGTTTTAGAAAAAGACATTTGGCTCAATTCATAAGCAATTAAAGCCACTGTATGGGATAAATTTAGAGAACTATTGCTTTTGGTAGGAATAGATAAGATATAATTAGCATGAGATATCTCTTTATTTGTCAGACCGTTATTTTCTTGACCAAACAAAATTGATATTTTGTTTGGATTTAATTTAGATATATCTTGCAATTTTATTGAAGGTATATGGAAATCTCTTTTTCTAACAGTAGTTGCTATTAAAATATCACTGTCTTTCATTGCTTCCGGTATTGATTTATAAGTTTTTACTTTTTTTGATAAAGATGAAAAATGTTTAGCAGATTTTAGACCTTTTTCATTAGGCCAAATTTTTCTGGGATTGATTAATGCTAAGTTTTCAAAACCAAAGCACCCTATAGATCTCAAAGACATTCCAACATTTTCAGATAATTGGGGTTTATTTAGTATAAATTGAATTTTTTTTTTCAAGAGGACTTAATTAATTTATAAATTAAACTCTCTCTTAAGGCATTATAAGAAGCATCAATTATGTTAGTGGAAACACCTACTGTTGTCCAAATAGATCCTTTTTGGTCTTTAGTCTCGATGAGAACACGAACTATTGCATCTGTTCCTTTTTCTGATGATAAAATTCTTACCTTAAAATCTGTTAGTTCTAAATCTTCTAAAGAAGGATAAAAACCCATTAATGATTTTCTTAATGCTTTGTCTAAAGCATTGACAGGTCCATTACCAACCTCCACATTCATATATTCCTTTTTTTCCACTTCTATTCTTACAGTTGCTTCTGACTCAGTTACTAATTCCCCTTTTGCATTCCACCTTCTATCGTCTATGACTTTAAATCTTTTCAACTCAAAGTATTCTGGAATACCAAATAGAGTCTGTCTTGCAAGTATTTCAAAACTAGCAATTGCCTGATCATATGCATAACCTTTAAATTCTCTCTCTTTAACTTTCTGTAGAAGAAAGTCTAGTTTGTCAGAATGATCATCTGGATTAATACCAACAGTATTCAGAAGAGAAATGATATTAGATCGACCAGACTGATCAGATATAACAATCTTTCTAGTATTACCTACTATTTCTGGATCTACATGTTCGTAAGTTTTAGGATCTTTGTTAATCGCAGAAACATGTAAACCACCTTTATGTGAAAAAGCATTTTCACCAACATAGGCTTGCTGAGTATTTGGCATGCGGTTTAAAATTTCATCTAAAAGCAATGAGGTTTTCTTTAAGGCTGATAGTTTTTTCTTGGGGATACTAGTATCAAAGTCCGTTTTCAGAATTATTGAAGGAATTAGAGATACTAAATTAGCATTTCCACACCTTTCTCCCAGTCCATTAATTGTACCCTGAATTTGTCTAACACCTGCTCGAACAGCAGCAAGTGAATTAGCAACTGCATTTTCTGTATCATTATGGGCGTGAATACCTAATTTTTCACCAGGTATGCTTTTTGTAACTTCTTTGACTATAGTTTCTACCTCATGAGGAAGGGTGCCACCATTAGTATCGCATAAAACGATCCACCTTGCTCCATTTCTGAGAGCTTCAGTTAAACAGTCTATAGCAAATTTTGGGTCTGATTTGTAACCGTCAAAAAAATGTTCAGCATCATACATAGCCTCAATACCTTTTTCATTAATATGAGCTATGCTCTCACCAATCATTTTTAAATTATCTGATTTTGAAATACCCAGAGCTTTTTCAACTTGGTAAGAGGATGATTTTCCTACAATGCATATATGTTTTACATTAGTATTAGTTAAAGTATTTAGACCAGGATCATTTGAAACACTAGTAGTAGGTCTTCTAGTCATTCCAAAGGCTACTAAATTTGATCTTTCGAATTTATTAGAAGAATTAAAAAAACTATCATCAGTTGGATTAGAACCTGGCCAACCACCTTCGATATAATCTAAACCAAGATCATCAAGAGCTTTAGAAAATTTGATTTTATCATCAACACTAAAGTCAACACCAGTTGTTTGTTGCCCATCTCTTAATGTTGTATCAAAAAAATAAATTTTATTTTCTAGTTTTTCTTCCATGTCGTCTCGTTTTTTGTGTCTTCTAAAACAATTCCTTGTTTAAATAACTCATCTCTAATTTTATCAGCAAGTTCAAAGTCTTTATTGCTTTTAGCTATTTGTCGGCGAGATATCATATTTTCAATATATTCTTTATCAAGGTCTAAATCTTTTTTTAGAAAACTAGGATTTAAGCCCAATAGACTTAAGCCATTATTAAAATGAGCCAATAAAACCTCATTATTACTATCTTTTTTCAAATTAGCTATAATTTGCTGCAATCTCATTAGTGCTTTTGGGGTATTTAAATCATCTAAAAGTGCACTGACAAATTCAGTGTCTAATTCTGAACTTTTAACCTCTTGTATATAGTTTTCCCACTTATTTATAATGTTTTGACTATAACTTAATAGATCATTTGAAAAATCTATTGGTTGCCGATAATGGGTAGTTAAGAGAGAATATTTTAAAACAGTTGGGTCATGTTTAGCTAACAAATCATTAACAATTGTTGTATTACCTAAAGATTTAGACATTTTTTCTCCCTTGAAGTTGATAAAACCATTATGGAGCCAAAAGTTTGACATTTTTTTATCATGACAACATGTTGATTGAGCTATTTCATTTTCGTGGTGGGGGAATATTAAATCAATACCTCCAGCGTGAATGTCAATAGTTTCTCCAAGTAATTCAGAAATCATAGCTGAACACTCTATATGCCATCCTGGTCTTCCACTCCCCCAAGGGCTATCCCAAGAGGGTTCATTTGTCTTTGATGGTTTCCAAAGAACAAAATCTTCAGGATTTTTTTTGTATTCAGCAACTTCAACTCTTGCTCCACTAATAATGTCTTTTAATGAAAACTTAGAAAGAGAGCCATAATCTTTATATTTTTTTGCTTCAAATAATACATGCCCATTCGAAATATAAGCGAATTTTTTGTCAATGAGCGATGTAATCATTTCGATCATTTTTGAAATATAATTTGTAGCTTTTGGTTCATGAGTTGGAGATAAAATTGATAAAGAATTTAGATTTTGATGATATGTTTTTTGAGTAAGCTCAACCAACTGATCTGTCGTTATATTAAGCTCGTTTGCTTTATCTATAATTTTATCATCTATATCTGTGATATTTCTGACATAATTTACTCTATCTTCTCCAAAAGTAAGTCTTAAAACTCTAAATAAGACATCAAAAATTATTATTGGTCTAAAGTTACCTATATGTGGATTACTATAAAGCGTAGGTCCACAAGCGTACATCTTAACCGATGATGAGTTAATAGGTATAAATTTTTCTTTTTTTTTAGTTAAGGTATTATAAAGATTAATATTCATCTAGAATTTTTCTTAATCCCTCAAGCCCAAAATAATTATATAGATCTTTTACAGATGGGCCATTTTGGTTACCTGTTAATATATAACGTGTATTAGTAAAAATATCTTTTTTTGACAAGGTTTTATCTATATTCATCATATGATTTACATATTCGTCAAAGCTTAAATTTGAAATTCCATTTAAATTTTTAATTAAAAGATTTATAAAATCTTCTGAAGGTTTAGTTTTGATTTCTCTTCTATTAATAATATTCCATAAATTTACAATATCCTCATATTTATCAACGTTATGTTTAATTAGTTCCCACTCTATTTCTGTTAAAGCTACCTTTTTGAGTTCAGGGAATTCTTTATTTAAGTTTTTGAGGCTCATTGATCTTAATGAATTTTTTTGGAAAAAATCGATTTTATGAATATCAATTTTAGGTAAATTTTTAGAAATATTTTCTAATTTAAAATCTTTAAAATTATTAATTAATATGCTTTCAAAATCATAATCGGAGTTAAGACCAAGAGAATATAAATAAGATAGTATGCTATTGACCGTGTAACCTTTTTTTTTAAATTGATTTAGTGAAATTGAGTCTAAATTTCTTTTACTTAGTTTTGTTCCATCTTCATTAAGCATTAATGGATTATGTCCAAGTGAAGGTAAATCAGAATTTAAACTTTTAAATAATTCTAGATGAATAGCTGAATTAGTGAGATGGTCTTCGCCTCTTATAATATGAGATATATTCATATCTATATCATCAACTACACTGGGAAAGTGGTAAAGGTAACTACCATCTGCCCTTCTTAAAACTGGATCGGATTGCGAAGCTAAGTCTACCTCTGTCTCTCCTTTTACCAAATCATTCCATTTAATTTTACTTTGTGAGAGCTTAAATCTCCAATAGGGCTGATTACCGTTTGAAATTTTATTATCTATTTCATCTTTAGATAAATTCAAAGATGATCTATCATAGATTGGGGGTTTTCCAGCCTTTAGTAATAACTTTTTTTTAATATCTAAATCTTCCGTAGACTCAAAACATGGGTAAACTAATTTTAAAGAAATTAACTGATCAAAAAGTTCATTGTATCTATCAATTCTTTTACTTTGATAAAAAATTTCATCATAGTTGATTTTTAACCACTCTAAATCAGATGCAATAGATTTTACATACTCATCTTTACTTCTCTCTTGGTCAGTGTCATCGTATCTTAGAATAAATTTACCATTATTTTTTTTTGAATACGCCCAATTTAAGAAACATGATCTCATATTTCCAAGGTGTAAGTGACCTGTTGGGCTTGGTGCAAAACGCGTAACTATCATTTAACTTTTTTTAAGTAGGTATTCTCTTGAAACTTTTACTCTAGAGGTATTACCGTATTTTATAATATCAGCTGTTGCATAAGTTTCTGACCATTTTTCTGGGAGGTAACTACCCGTTCCTATTATATCAATTGGGGCCTTTGCTAGCGACATTGCTTTACATTTTTCATTAGTAAAACCACTGGAGGCAATAATTTTGACATTTTTAAAGCCAAAATTATCAAGTTGAGCTCTTAAATACCATAATGAAGCAGCTGAAACTCCTGGGCCAACTAAGTGTCTTAACTCTTTATCAGATCTATAATCTTTTATTGATCCAGGCGCATGTTTTTCTAGGACTTCATAAGATTTTGAAGTATCTAGATTCTCAATAAATCTTCCACTTGGTGTATCCAATCTAATCATTACTTTTCCTGCTTTAGACAGCTTATCAAAGTAATTGCATACTTGTATTGAGTCAGTAATTTCTTTGCCAAAATAATCTGGTAAAACAACTAAATCATTTTTGGGAAATGTTTGATGAAACATTTTTACTGCCTCAAGAGTAGATCCGGCATATCCTATTAGTGCGTGAGGCATTGTCCCTAATGCTTTGTTAGATTGAAAAAAATGTGAAGTTGCTTCAATAGAAGTTCCAATAAAACCTTTTGCTTTCTTTTTTTTTGCTGATTTAGAGCCAACTGATGCTGCATAGGACATTAATTCTGACATCTCTGAGCCTGCACAATGTCTTGCATCCATTGCTATAAAAGAGGTTTTAGGTAGGTCAAAACACATTTGATATGCGTTTGCAGCTGCTATACAAGCAGGACCAATTTTTTGGAGGAGTAAAGTCTCTAGATCCACAATATGTTTAAACGAACCTCTTATATAAAGTATTGGTTCGCCAGCTCCAAAGTGATCTCCCTCTTTAAAGGGACTTGAAGTTTTAACTTTTATACCTCTATCTTTAGATATTTGTTTTATCCAATTGATAGCTAATTTTAATGCTATGATACCTGGTCTACGAATAAAGATGGCATAAGTAACGTTTATGTCTCCATACTTTTGAATAATTTTTTTTGTTTTTAAAAAATAATTATCGGTGTAATTATTAATTAAGTCTGAATTTGTTTTTTTATTCATAATGAATAAGAAAACTAATTCATTTCACCGTTTGATAATAAGTCAGCTAGTAAAAATGAGAGTTCTAATGATTGATTTACATTTAACCTTGGGTCGCAAAAAGTATGGTATCTATCCCCTAAGTTTTCATCTTTAATATCATCAGGTCCTCCGACACATTCAGTTACATTTAAACCAGTTAATTCTAAGTGTACACCTCCTGCGACTGTGCCCTCTGATTTATGAATTTCAAAAAAAGATTGAATTTCTTTAAATATATTCTCAGTGGCTCTTGTCTTATAACCTGATTTGCTTGTAGATGTATTGCCATGCATAGGATCGCATATCCAAGTAAGATTAACTCCAAGTTTATTAATTTCTTTCAATAAATTAGGGAAGTTTGCGTTAATTTTTTCTGCTCCCATTCTAATAATAAGTGTCAGTCTACCACCTTCGTTTTCAGGGTTAAGTATTTCAATATTTCTTTTTAAATCATCAACCGTTGTGGATGGTCCTACTTTTAAACCAAGAGGGTTCTTGATACCACTTAAATAATGTATATGTGCCCCGTCAGGATCTCTAGTTCTGTCTCCTACCCACAAAAAATGAGAATTAACATTGTACCATTCCCCTGTTGTACTATCTATTCTAGTAAAAGCCTGTTCATAAGGCAAAAGAAGAGCCTCATGACTGGTGTAAAAATCTGTTTCTCTTAGTTCTCTTGTATTTTTTTCATTTACACCACATGCGTTCATGAATTTAATACTGTCTGCAATTTTTTCAGATAATTCTTTAAATTTTTTTGTTGTGTCAAAATTATCAGCAAAGTCTAAATTCCATTTATTTAATTGTGTTAAGCTAGCAAAACCACCTTGAGCAAAAGCTCTTAATAAATTTAAAGTTGATGCTGAGTGATTATAAGCTCTAATCATTCTCTTAGGGTCTGGTTCTCTAGAGGACTCATTAAACTCAAATGAATTGATGATATCTCCTCTATAGCTAGGCAATTTCTGACCATTTTTTTCTTCAAAATCCGAACTTCTAGGCTTTGCGAATTGACCGCCCATTCTTCCTAATTTAACAACTGGTTTATTAGTTGCAAAAGTTAAAACTACGGACATTTGTAGAAGTAATTTAAAATTATCTCTAATTGTATTAGGATTTAATTCTTGGAAACTTTCAGCACAGTCACCACCTTGTAAATAAAAAGACTCACCTTTTTGAACTTGATGTATTTGAGATTTTAAAGATCTAGTCTCACCAGCAAATATTAAGGGAGGCATAGATGATAATTCATTTATCACGGAGTCTAATTTGTTTTGATCAGCGTAAGCAGGCATTTGCTTAGCTTCAAATTTCTTCCAACTATCTTTGGTCCATTTCATGAGGCAGAGATTATATTGTTATATATATCAAATAAAAGAGATTATTAGATTTTCGATTTAAAAGGCCAAATTTTGGGTAACTTTAGTTTAGGCAATGATGGCTCATAACCAGTGGCATAAAAATTATCAATACTTGATTGTTTATTATCTGAGTACTTTAAATTACTATCAGAAACATTAGTTATTCCAATATTGTCAACTATATCAACAGTTGTAATTAGACCGTGATTATCAACGATATAATAACATTTATCTAAATTTAAATAATCATATGAACTTTTGCTAATTTGATATGTATTTTTGTTTGAAATCTCTGAAAGTAAAATGACATTTATTGTGTTTTTAAGCTTGTATTTATCAGAGAGAATATAAGTATCATCGTTCTTAAGAAGATCATGAATATGCTTTTTATTATTTAGTTTAATATTTGGAAAAAAAGTACCTTTTGATAAATAACTGGGGTATTGATTGTCATCTATAATATTAGAAAAATAATTATTTTGTTTATTAAAATTATTATTAATTTCTAATACTTGATTTGAAAATATGTAACATTTATTAAATCTTAATAAAAATTTAAATATTAATAACGATATAAATTTTGGAAAAAAGTTATAAAAATTAAAGAAAAGAATATTAATATAATAATTATTGTTATTACTAGAATTGTATATAGATTTTTCATCTAACATATTTAAGCTTAAAAGATTAAGAAGTTCAAAACATATACCTAAATAGGATTTATTTTTAATAAAAATATCTTTAGAATTCTCATTTGCATAAAGTATTGATAAATTAGTTGGAACTTTGATTTTAATAAGATCACTCTCTTGAATTTTTTTATTAGCAATCTTCTTAACATATTTTTTTATAAGTGATAAATTTTCAGAAAAAAAATGTATTGTACTGTCATTAGGAAAAACAATATTAATTTTTTTGTATTTTAAATTTGTAAAAATGGATGAGCAGTATTTATGTTTAATGTCTTTAATTTCAAATTTATAAAAGTTTCTGTAATCTGTTGTTTCAATTTTTATATCAGGATTGTTACTTTTAGAGGGGTAACTAAGATCATTAATTAGATATAGTATTTGCTCCCCAGTTATGGGTTCTCTAGTAAATAACTTTGATTTATTAATAATGCCGTATGTATCTAAAGTTACTGAGTTCAATATTTTTGAATTGCACTTATCCTGAGGTATAAAAATACCCTCAGTGATATTTTTTTTTTCTGAATTTAATGAAATTTTATGTTTAACACCAAAGTGTGCGTCTATAACAGCTGCTAATATTTCATTATCAACTTCAATTTGCATAATTAATATTTTTTTGATTACTCAACAGTAACTGATTTAGCCAAATTCCTAGGTTGATCAATATCAGTACCTTCATTAAGAGCAAAATAGTATGAAATGAGTTGAAGAGGAATAGTATAAATGAAAGGTGTGTCAATAAAGTTTTCTTTTGGAAGAATCACATGATGAGTATTTGTTGATTTATCAGAATTATCTACACTCGATAAAATTATAACTTTTCCATTTCTTGCAACTATTTCCTCAGCATTAGAAATAGATTTTTCATATAGTTCATTGTCTGGTGATAAACATATCGTTAATGATTTTTTATCAATTAACGCGATTGGACCATGTTTCATCTCCCCTCCAGGAAAGCCCTCGCTGTGCATATAAGATATTTCTTTCAATTTTAGAGATCCTTCTAATGCAATAGGATATACAATATTCCTGCCTATAAAGTAGCATGTATCAGATTGACTCAATTTTTTTGAAATTTTTTTTGCGTCAGATGTAAAATCTTTTACTAATTTCTTAAGTTTAGAGGGTAGTAATTTTAAAATTTTTATATTTTTATTGTAATCTCTAATAGTAATAGCATTAGTCATTTTTCCAATTTCAATAGATAGGTTAGCTAAGCTTAAAATTTGACAAGTAAATGCCTTTGTAGAAGCTACACCAACTTCTTTCAAGGCATATGTAGGAATAGTTACATCGGCCTCTCTTACCATGCTACTTTGTAAAG
>Ga0207916_1000215_pt1 | contig 10340 bp, 10 predicted proteins | sample DeeseametaMP1141_FD_184194 | JGI IMG/M metagenome (GOLD analysis project Ga0207916, IMG submission 184194) | Marine microbial communities from the Deep Indian Ocean - MP1141 (SPAdes) | ecosystem: Environmental > Aquatic > Marine > Oceanic | place: South Indian Ocean | collected 2011-03-05 | reverse complement strand
GAAAGCTACCATTTCATTTTTTTTTGTATTTAGATCATTATACGTATTAGTATTTTGTGGAATTTGTCCACTTGCAAGAAATGTTAATGCTTGGTTTGCTTTATCCATTATTTGCGGCATTTCTGGTAATCTTTTTATAACTTCTGCAGAATTTTTTAGAGTTTCATTTAATGTTGTTATAGGATCTTTTGTTTCTTTAAGCCATTTTTCAAGAACAGGTCTTGACGTTTCCCAAATGTTTGTCTCTGGATTTAATCTTCTTGCAACACCTTCAACTACTACCATGGTTTTCTGTAGCATGAGCAACTGTGGTTGAGTTTGCATATTAAATTTTTCTGTCACATCAAAAAGTTGTTTGAGTAGTTTACCGCCAGATATATCTTTAATTGACTGACCAAATATTGGCTCTCCTATTGATCTTAGTGCTTGGGCGAGATCATCAACAGGCACTTCTTTTGGAACTAACCCTGCAGCCAAATGAACTTCAGCCACTTTTTTATAATCTCGTTTAATAAATCCATATAAAATCTCAGCAAGAAATTTTTTACTCAAATCATCGAGCCTTCCCATTATACCAAAATCGATAGGAACTATTTGACCACTATTGTTTATAAAAATGTTACCTTGATGCATATCTGCATGAAAAAAACCATCTCTAACAGCATGTCTTAGAAAATGTTGAATAATATCTGATGCAATTTTTTTGGTATCTATATTTCTTTTTTCTAACTCTTCTGTTTCTCTTATAGAGACACCTTCAACCCAGTCTAAAGTCATTACATTTTCACTTGTAAAATTCCAATAAATTCTAGGAACTTGAAATCCACTGTCATTCTTTGTGTTTTCAGAATACTCATTAGCTGCAGCGGCTTCAAATCTTAAATCCATTTCTAAATTGGTTATTTCTTTTAGCAAATAAACAACCTCAACTAATTTAAGTCTTTTTGTCTTTTTGATAATTGACTCAGTTAAAAAAGCAAAAAGCATCAAAGCATCAATTTCTTCGTTGAATATTTTTTTTATATTTGGTCGTAAAATTTTTATAGCCACATCTTTAATTGTGCCATTATCATTTATTTGCGCTTTATGAACTTGAGCTATAGATGCTGCTGCCACTGGTTCAGATAGATTTATAATTGAATTAAAATTATCTTCCCCTAGATCTTTTTTGATTATTTCTTTAGCTTTAGATAATTCAAAGGGAGGCAAACGATCTTGTAAACTCTCTAGTTGCTTTGATAACTTTTCTCCAATTATATCTGGTCTAGTTGCTAGAAATTGACCTAATTTAATGAATGTTGTACCCATAGATTGCAAGGAGTTTGATAATCTTTCACCTTCGGTTTCATTTACAAAAGAATTATCTTTTTTTGAAAATGATAAAGACAACAAATAGAATAAAATTTTTATTCCAATCGGTGGATTATGAAACTTTGTGAATATACTTAAAGCGTCAGATTTTGCTAATTTCCTTCCAAGCTTAAAAAGTATGTATAATTTTTTAATCATATTTTCCAACCTGAATGAATAGCTACTATTCCACCAGAAAAGTTTCTATACTCACATTTAATAAAATTATTTTTCTCCATTAAACCCTTTAATTCCTCTTGATTAACAAATTCTTGGATACTTTTTATTAGATATTCATAAGGCTCTTTTTCACCAACCACAAATTTTCCTATTTCTGGAATTAATTTAGAGTATCTTTTATAGACTAAATCTAAGTTTAAATTTTGAATTTTTGAAAATTCTAAACAAAAAAATCTACCTCCTGACTTTAAAACTCTGTACGCTTCACTTAAGGATTTATTAATATTTTTTGTATTTCTTAAACCAAAACTGATTGTGTAATAATCACATGAATTAGATTTTAAAGGCAATTTCTCTGCCGAACCCTTAATCCACTTGATATTTTTGTAATTTGATAGTCTATTTTTTCCCTTTTTCATCATTCCTTCATTGGGGTCAATACAAAATAATTCTATATTTTTATTTGAACTATTATCGATAAAAAGTTTTGCTATATCACCTGTGCCACATGCAACATCTGCTAGAATTTTATTTTTACCTGGGTTCATCCAATTTATTAAATTTCTTTTCCAGATTCTATGAACTCCAAGTGACATCAAATCATTCATGATGTCGTATTTATCATAAACTTTATCAAAGACACCTTGGACTAGACCTTTTTTATTTTGAAGATATTGTTGCATAAAATAAATAATATTAATTAATATAATAATAAATGCCAGAATTGCCAGAAGTAGAAGTTGTTAAAGAGTCACTAAGTAGAACAATAACAGGAAAAAAAATAAAAAAAGTAAGTATAAAGAATAGGAATTTAAGGTACAAAATAAAAAAAGGTTTTGAAACAAGACTTCAGTCAAAATCAATAAAAAAAGTTAAGCGGTTTTCAAAATATATCATACTAGTTTTAAATGATGAAAAATTTTGCTTAATTCATCTTGGAATGTCTGGCACTATACATCTCTTAAGAAAAAATATTTTAAATCAAAAAACAAATGCAAGTTTTTATCACAGTCCTTATTTACCAAAAAAACATAACCATGTGTTTTTGGAATTTGATAACATAAAAATTATATATAATGATCCCAGAAGATTTGGTTATTTCAAATTATTTGAAAATAAGAATAATTTAGAAAATTTTATAAATAACTATGGTCCTGAGCCTTTTTCCTCAAAATTTAATCTCAACTACTTAAAAAAATATTTTTATAAAAAGAAAAAGAATATAAAAAATTTTCTCTTAGATCAAAAGTTTGTTTCAGGTTTGGGGAATATTTATGCAAGTGAAATTTTATTCAGCTCTAAAATAAATCCAAAAAAAAAAGCAAAATCTTTAAGTGATAACGATTGTATTAATATTATTAAATATTCAAGAAAAATTTTAAATTTAGCGATAAAAAAAGGTGGGTCTAGTATCAGAGATTTTAAAAATATAGTTGGTAAAAATGGATCTTTTCAAGATAACTTTAAAGTATACAACAGAGAAAATAAGAGTTGTCTTTCACCAGGATGCAAAGGGACAATAAAAAAAAAATTTATCACTAATAGATCAACATTTTTTTGTAATATTTGTCAAAAATAAAAAATTATTATATTGACCGTATAAATTTCTCGTTATATACAATCGCGCTTATGGCAAACACTAAATCAGCTATTAAACGAATAAGACGTATATCACGTCAAACAACGGTAAATAAGTCTAGAAAAAGCAGGTTTAGATCTGCAATAAAAAAAATGAATTTAATTCTTGATAAAAAGGACAAAAAAGAAGCTTTAGCATTCTTGCCAAAATTAAACTCTGAATTGATGAAAATAGCAAAGACAGGGGTGATAAAAAAGCAAAACGCGTCAAGAAATATTTCTAGAATAACAAAAAAAATAAATTCCTTATAACAACTTTTAGTTTACTTAAAGAAATTACAACCCTAGAGATTATTTTTTCAATTAAAAAAAGAATCTTTTAATCTTTTAGTCCCAAGATAAAAAAAAAATAAAAAAAGTAAATTTAAGATTACTAATTTTAAGTCCCTAAAAATAGATTCAATTATTAATTTATACAATTGTAAATTTTATTTTTTTTTGAGAATAAAAATAAATTTATTGCATTGAATTATGAATAGGAGTTTAACAGACTCTCATGAAAAATAATCTCACTAACATTAAATCAGACAATATTAATAAGATTGATTGGAAATTATTACAAAATGAAATGAAAAATAAGTTTGGTTCTGAGATTTATGATAGTTGGTTAAAAAAAATTGATTTGGTTGATGAGTTTAAAAATTATGTTTTATTATCCGTTTCGACAAGATTTATCAGAGACTGGATAACCTCAAGATATTTAGATCAAATATTACAAATAATTAAATTATATAAAAAAGATATTTCCAGAATAGAATTTGTGATTAACGAGAATATAAAGAACAAAAATACTGATGAAATAAAACCAGATAATTCATCTGATAATGAAAAGGTTTCATTCATTAAAGATTCATATCTTCAATATAATCGAATTGATCCAAATAAAAACTTTGAGAATTTCTTGCTAGGGAAAAGTAATAAACTAGCTTTTGAAGCTGCAAAAAAAGTCTCAGAACAAATAGCTCATTATAATCCTCTATATATTTATGGTGGAGTTGGAATGGGTAAGACACATTTGTTAAATGCAATTGGATTAAGTTTGAAAGAAAAAAATAAAGTAATGTTTATTTCAGCTGAAAGATTTATGTATCAATTTGTAAAATCGATAAAATCCAATGACATGGTAAAGTTTAAAGAGTATTTTAGAAATACCGATATATTTTTGATTGATGATATTCAATTTATGAATGGAAAAGAAGCTATGCAAGAAGAGTTTTTTCATACATTCAATGTTTTGCTAGAGAAAGGATCTCAAATTATTGTATCAGCAGATAGACCACCAAACAAATTAACTAGAATACAAGAAAGAATTAAATCCAGATTCTCAGGAGGACTAGTAGTTGATATCCAAAATGCAGATTTTGAATTAAGATACAATATAATAAAATCTAAAAATGATGATCTCAAAATTCATGATCCAAATAATATTAAAATTAGTGACGAAATCATAAAATTTATCAGTACAGAAGTTAATACTAGTATCAGAGAACTTGTAGGAGCATTTAATAGAATAGTATCTTTCTCAAGAATTTATGGAAAAACACCTTCAATGTCAGAGGTAAAAGTAATATTAAAAGATCTATTAAATTTAACCGAAAATAAAGTTGATATAGACAATATTCAAACAATAGTCTGTAAATATTTTAAAATAAGTAAAAACGAAATGTTGTCACCAAGAAGGTCAAGATATCTTGTAAGACCTAGACAAACTGCTATTTATTTAGCAAAAATGCTAACATCTAAATCTTTACCTGAGATAGGTCGATCATTTGCTAATAGAGATCACACAACCGTTATTCATTCAGTTAAAACAATAGAAAAATTAAGAAAAGACGATAATGAATTAAATTTAAGCATTGATAGCCTAAAGAATAAAATATTATACAAACAAGAAAATGAAATTTAGTGTTAATCAACAGGATTTGCAAAAATCTTTAGGTTACTGTCAGGGTGTAATAGAAAAAAGAAGCACTTTACCTATTCTTTCAAATATTTTGATAGAGGCAGCAAATTCAAAGTTAAAAATTACAGCAACAGATTTAGATTTAATATTTGTAAATGAAATTTCAAATATTAAAATTTTTGATGAAGGCAAAACAACTACTTCTTCATCAATTATGTTTGATATTGTAAGAAAAATACCCTCTGGTAGTCAGATAAATTTTGAAAATACTGGAGAAAGTAAATTACAACTAGAATCAAATAAATCTCTATTCAATTTAAATTCAATTAATGCATCTGAATTTCCAATTACAGATGAAAATTTTAATCAAAATGAATTTACTATAAATTCAAAAGATTTATTAAAACTTTTAAACAAATGTAAATTTTCGATTTCGAATGATGAAACAAGGCATTATCTTAGTGGTATTTTTTTCCATCAGACCCAAACAGATGATAAGAATTTTTTAACTGCAGCCGCAACAGATAGCCATAGAATGTCTATCTCAAAAATAAGACTAAAAAACAAAATTGAATTTGAACCAATAATACTTCCAAAAAAAACTATATTTCAATTATGTTCTCTTCTAGAAGATTATGATGGCGAGGTTAAAGTCTCAAATATTAAATCCAAAATTAAATTTGAACTTAATAATAGTATTCTAATATCAAAGTTAATCGATGGAAAATTCCCTAATTATATTCAAGTTATCCCTAGAGAGAATCAAAAAAAACTTGAAATAGATCTAAAATCTTTTCTAAATTCCGTCGACAGAGTAGCATCAGTTTCTCTAGATAAAAAAGATGGTGTAAAATTTAATTTGACTAAAGATAATTTAGATTTATCTGTCAATAACACTAACAGTGGTGATGGTAAAGAAAGCCTATCTGTAAAATTTGAGACAGATTTAGATATAAGTTTTAACTCTAGATATTTGCTTGATATAGCATCCCAACTAAATGGTGATAATATTGAAATATATTTGAAAGATACTGGATCTCCTGCGTTAATAAAAGATCCTGCAGACTTTGACAGTATTTATGTTGTAATGCCTATGAAAGGTTAATTAGCAAGACCAAGCTCTGCATAAATTTCTTTTTGCAATAATTTTACAAATTCTGTTTCTTCGATACCTGTATTAATTGGTTTTAAAATAGAAATAGTAATCGTTTTATTGGGTATCATCTTTCCAGATTTTGGCCATACTCTTCCAGAGTCAATAGCGACGGGTTGACATTTTACATTTAATTCTCTGTAAATTCTTCCAACTCCCTTTTTAAAAGGAATAATTTCATCTGGTAGAACTCGAGTAGCTTGTGGAAAAATTATTACAGGTCTTTTTGTTTTTTCCATAACTTCTTTAATTTTTTCAGTAAAATTAAGGTTTTCTTTAGAAACTTTATTTCTATTCACAGAAATAGAATCTATCTTTCTTAAATACCAACCAAATATCGGAATATTTAATAGTTCTTTTTTAAGAATAAAAATTGGTGAATTAAATATTGTTTGTAAAAAAAAAGTTTCAAACATCGATTGATGAGAGCATGCGATAAAGAAATTTTCGTTATTAATTATGTTTTCTTGACCTTTTATTACTATGCTGGTTGAGTAAAAAATTTTTAAACAGAATGAGGACCAGTATCCAAAAAGTTTACCTCCAAAAAGAGTGATTTTCTTTGGTAGTAATAATGATGGAAGAAAAATAATACATATTAAAATTAATCCAGAAAAAAATATACTTTTAAAGAGGATATTTCTCATTATAAGTTTTAAGTTAGATTATATCTGTTATTTTTTGTCTTTTTCTAATAATCTTTACTTTATTTCCTTTAATCAAAATTTCAGCAGGCCTTAATCTAAGATTATAATTAGATGATAATGAATAACCATAGGCGCCTGTATCGCAAATAATCATAATATCATTTTCTTTTATATTCTGAAATTTCCTTTCTGTTAAAAATTTATCAGTTGTTTCACATACTGGGCCTACAAATTCTAATATTTTCTTTGATCGTGACATATTTCTTAGGGATGGAATTATCCTATGTTTTGCATTATACAAAGCTGGTCTTATCAAATCATTCATTGCCGCATCTAATATTACAAATGTTTTTGTTTTGTTATGTTTTAAATAAATTACTTTAGATGCAAGTATACCAACATTTCCAATTATAGATCTTCCAGGTTCAAAAATTATTTTACAATTGTATTTATTTTTAAATTTAATTATTGATTTTTTATATTTTGTATAATTAAGTTTTTTCGTTTTATTGTCATAATTAATCCCCATCCCACCACCTAAATCAATAAACTCAAATTTATAATCTAAACTTCTTAAAAGTTTATCAAGAACATTTAGCATTTTTTCGTAGGGTTTGTGGTTTAAGATTTGACTACCGATATGAACACTTAAGCATTTAATATTTATAAATTTTGATTGTTTCATCAAATTAATAATTTTTACAAAAGTCTTTTTATCTACACCAAATTTATTTTCACTTTTACCAGTTGAAATTTGTTTCAATGTTTCGGCATCAGTATCTGGATTTAATCTTAGTCCTATGTCAACAACTTTATTTAGTTTTTTTGCAGCCGCTTCAATCGCCAAAACTTCACTCAATGACTCAGAATTTATTAATAATATTTTTTGCTTAATTGCATACTCAATTTCATCTCTTGTTTTACCAACTCCAGAGAAAACTATCTTATTTTTATCAATACCAGCTTTAAGTGATGCATATAATTCACCCTTTGAAACTACATCTGCCCCAAGGCCAAGTTTTTTTATTTCTTTTAATAATGAAATATTAGAATTAGATTTCACAGAAAAACAAATTAGAGGCGAGATTGACTTAAATGTTTTTTTAAAATTCTGTATATTCGTTTTCAAATTTTTGAAAGAATAGCAATATAATGGTGTATTAAATTTTTCTGCTAAACTTTTTACATTTTTTTTTTCTATGTAAAACTTATTATTTATATATTGCATATTATATTTTCAATTTTTGTATAATTTGCTGCTTTATACTCTGGATCACCTTTACGTCCACATGCAACCACAAAATATAGGCAAATTATAATAATAATAATTTTTTTAATCATTTTTTTGTCTTAGCTTTTTTTATCATTTTCTTAACATTCTCAAAAGAAGTTCCACCATAAGATATTTTTGAATTAATAGAACTATACAAATCTAAAATTTTATAAACATCAGCTGTTAATTTTGGTTCAATCTTGTTCAATTCTTTTAGTTCTAATTCATGGAGTTTTTTATTCTTTTTTTCAGCAAAATTTATAATTTTTGCAGTTTGTAAATAAGCTTTTCTAAATGGATACTGTAGTTCTCTAACCATATAATCTGTCAAGTCTGTGGCTGTTGTAAATCCAATACCTGCAAGTGATAACATTTTTTTTTTATTAAATACTATATTTTTTAGAACGTCGTTTAATAACGACAGGGATATTTTTAATTGATCATTAGATTTAAAAACTAATTCTTTATCGTCCTGTAAATCTTTGAAATAAGATAATGGCAATCCTTTTATAATTGAAATCATTGAATTAATATTACCTATGAATGTTCCAGTTTTGCCTCTCAAATATTCTAAAGGGTCAGGATTTTTCTTTTGAGGCATTATTGAAGAACCAGTAACCAATTTATCATTAAGAGTTATCAGATTAAAAGCATCTGAATTCCAAATTATTAACTCTTCAGCAATTCTAGAGATATGTAAAGAGCAAACTAAAGAAGAATGTAAAAAATCTAAAACAAAATCTCTATCAGATACAGTATCAACAGAGTTATTAGTGGGTTTTTTGAATTTTAGTTTTCTAGTGGTATAATTTCTATCAATTTTAAAAGAAGTTCCTGTTAAAGCGCCAACACCCAATGGGTTCTCATCTAAAAATTCCAAATTGTTTTTAAATTTTTTTTTATCTCTCTTAAACATTTCCACATATGCCAAAAGGTAATGTGCTAAAGAAATAGGCTGTGCATTTTTTAAATGTGTGAAACCAGGCATAATTGTCATGACATTTTTTGCTGCTAGTTTTAGTATATTTGAATTAGTGCTATCTAATAAAATAATAATTTTTTTTGTAGCTTTTTTTAACCATAATTTTAAGTCGGTTATAACTTGGTCATTTCTGGATCTAGCTGTATGGATATACCCAGCATCTTCTCCAATAAGTTCAAACAATCTACTCTCAATATTCATATGTATATCTTCCAAATCATAATTGAATTTGAATTTTTTCTTAATTATTTCATTATTTATTCTCTTTAATCCCCATATAATTTTATTTTTTATCCTAAAATTAATAATTTTTTGCTTATATAACATTTCAACATGTGCAATCGATCCTTCTATATCTTCTTTAAATAATATTTTATCTATAGGCAAAGATCCTCCAACTTTTTTGAATAATGTAGAGGCATTTTTTTTTATTCTTGTACCCCAAATTGGTTTATTGTTTTTATTTTTTCTCATGTTAATTAGTTATTACTTTTATGAAATTTATACATTTATCCTTTAAAATAATATTTATTTACTTCTTATCACTTAGTTATTCATATTCAATAGAGGCACCCAATATAAAAAATCTAATAATTTATGAGGAAAAACAAAAAATTAAGTTATTTGACATTTTAAATGAGGCTGAAAACAAAGTTAATATTCAAGACTTTAAATCTGAATTAATAATTTTAAATTTTTGGGCAACTTGGTGTGCACCCTGCAGAGATGAAATGCCATCTTTAAACAATCTCCAATCAAATAACAATAAAAACAAAATTAGGATAATTCCAATAAATATTGGTGGAGAAAACTTAAGAACTTCAAAAAAATTTTTTGAAGAATTAAATATTGATAAGTTAAAAGTATACACAGGAGATGGGGCAGTAATTGCAAAAAATTTAAAACTTAGAGGCTTACCTACAACTATATTTATCGATAAAGAGGGATATGAATTTGCAAGAATAGTTGGATCAATCGATTTTAATAGCAATGAATTTCTAAATTGGTTAAAAGAATTAAATTAGTTCTTATAAAAGTAAGCTAAAGACACTAATACAATTATAGCAATAAATTGTAATAAAACTCTTAATTGCATTAATTTATTTGAGGTTTTTTTATCTTTATCCCCTCTAAAAAGAGTTCCGATACCTAGAATAAGTACAACTGCAACAGCAGCAAGTAAAACTATTGCTGCAATTTTCACAAATATTTCT
>Ga0207916_1000214_pt1 | contig 10351 bp, 8 predicted proteins | sample DeeseametaMP1141_FD_184194 | JGI IMG/M metagenome (GOLD analysis project Ga0207916, IMG submission 184194) | Marine microbial communities from the Deep Indian Ocean - MP1141 (SPAdes) | ecosystem: Environmental > Aquatic > Marine > Oceanic | place: South Indian Ocean | collected 2011-03-05 | reverse complement strand
CGAGTGCAAATCCACCTGCTATAGCATGAATAACACCTGACGCATAAGCATCATGATATCCTAAAAGTTTTAACATCCACCCATCAAAGTGCCATCCCCATGAAGCATCTATCGACCAGAAAACAGATCCAATTGCAATTGCTAAAACTCCGAATGCAAAAGTTGTTATCCTTTCAATGATAGCCCCAGAAACGATAGAAGCAGCAGTCCATGAAAATAATAAGAACGCCGCCCAGAAAACGCCCATAATATGATCGTTTAGATTTACTGCCATAAGAGCATTAGTTGGATTAGCAAGATCATTTCCTCCAAATCCACCACTTAAAACGAGTCCGGTGCTTTCTGTCATTATTGATGGAGCTAGTCCAGGTCCAGTTGGAAAAGCCCAATAAATCCACCAACCAAATAAAAACCATGTTACTGTTACCAAAGGTATAAGCATTGTGTTTTTCATTAAGGTATGTTGGTGGTGTTTGTATCTTGATGCTCCAACTTCGTACATACAGAAACCGACGTGAATTAAAAACATCAGTACTACTGTTACCCAGTAGTAAAATTCTGTAAATATAGTTGTAAGAGCACCTAACTGATCAGTCATTTTTTACCCCCATATTTGTTTAAGAAATCTTATGAAATTTTTAAAGGTGTTACAAATAAAACAATATTTAAAAACCTACTCTGGACAATAGATTTTAAAATAAAATCAACTCTTGATTGTGATCTTAAAATTTTAAATAGGCTTTTTTAAGATCAACTAGTGGATGTTTAGGAGACATTTGAAACTTAACTAAGAGCTCTCTAGCTATCATATCTCGATCTTGTTGGTTATTAGGTAGTTTAATGGATTTTGGAATAGTAACCCATCCGTTAGCATTCCTACAAAATACGGCAGGTCTATCATCTTCATAACCCATATGAACATCCTCAAGCCAATTTAAATCATCCCATCCCATAGCTTCAATATATTTTTTTAAAAAAGGAGTAATCTTTGAATAATCAGGCAAAAGATTAACGTCATATCGATAACCAATTGTTTGGCCAATCATCTTTTCTCTTGCAGTTTCTTTTTTCTTACCTAACTGACCAACTACTTGTTTTTTTTTTGATGTTTTTTTTACTTTTTTCTTAGCCATATTTACACTTAGATTTTATGATAATTGTCAACTCCAACTGTATAATTAGTTCCAGCTAAAGGAACTTTTGCTAAAGCGGATGCCTCAGATGTTAGTGCAGCTAAATCTTCTGGCTCAAGTGAGTGAATATTTGTTTTACCACAAGCTCTAGCCAATAATTGAGCTTCTAAAGTCATTGAATGTAAATAATTATAAACTCTTAAAGCAGCATCATCAGGATTTAATCTTGCTCTTAGTTTTGGATCTTGCGTGGCAACTCCAACTGGGCAACGACCTGTGTGACAGTGGTAGCATTCTCCCGCTTTTACACCAATTTCTTTTTCAAAATTAGCCTCAGGTATGTCTTTATTACAATTTAATGCAATCATTGATCCAGTACCAATAGCAATCGCGTCAGCTCCTAAAGCTAAAGCTTTTGCCATATCTGCACCATCTCTTACTCCACCAGCATAAATCAGAGTAACTTTTCCAGTTTTACCAACGTCATCTATTGCTCTTCTTGCTTCTCTAATAGCAGCAATTCCAGGTATTCCAGTGTTTGCAGCAGCGATATGTGGACCAGCTCCAGTAGATCCTTCCATTCCATCTAAATAAATTGAGTCAGGGTCACATTTTGCAGCCATACGCACATCATCATAAACTTTTGAAGCTCCTAATTTTAATTGAATTGGAACTTTATTTTTTGTGAGTTGTCTTAATTCTTCAACCTTCAAAGCTAAATCGTCCGGACCTAACCAGTCAGGATGTCTCGCAGGAGATCTTTGGTCAATACCAGAGGGTAATGATCTCATTTCAGCAACTTGGTCAGTTACTTTCTGCCCCATAAGGTGACCACCCATTCCAACTTTTTGACCTTGTCCAATAAAAACTTCTATCCCATCAGCTAATTGTGCATGGTGAGGATTAAATCCATATCTTGATTGAATACATTGATAGTACCATTTTTCTGAATATCTTCTTTCATCTGGTATCATTCCACCTTCACCTGAGCAGGTAGCACTACCAGCCATGGTTGCTCCTCTTGCTAAAGCAGTTTTTGCTTCATAAGAAAGTGCACCAAAACTCATTCCTGTAATATAAACTGGAATATCTAATTCAATTGGGTTTTCACATCTTGGACCAATAACTGTTTTAGTCTCACACTTTTCTCTGTAACCTTCTATTACAAATCTAGTTAATGTTCCTGGTAGAAAAACTAAATCATCGAATGTTGGAATTTTTTTCATTAATGCCATTCCACGCATTCTGTATCTTCCTAACTGAGCTTTTATATGAATGTCGTCTATTACTTCAGGAGTAAAAATTGCGTTATGTCCTAATAAACTTTTATTTCTTTTTCCTTCTTCGTGTGCATGGACATCAGCTTTTCCACCAACACCTTTTCCGTTCTTTTTAACTTTTTTACTTTTTTTCTTAGGCATTAAATTGCTCCCTTCTTCTCTGTAGGTTCTAAATTGTCATAATTCCAAAGTTTTTTACCAGCTACAATTTTTTTCATTTTACTAACATCAAAATCTTCACCTATTTCTGCAACCTTGAGTTTTCTTCTTAACCAATCTTGATCACTAAGTGTTAATTCTGAGTCTACAGCATCACTACCATAAGATCCAATTTCTCCACCTACGAAAATTGTCCCATCATACATAGAGTCTCCTAGATTTATTCCAACATCTCCAAGAATTATTATTCGACCTCTTTGCATCATAAAGCCTGTAAATGCACCAGCATCACCACCAATAATAATAGTGCCACCTTTCATATCTATGCCGGTTCTTGCACCAACACTACCCTTACAGATTAAATCTCCACCTCTAATAGCAGCTCCAAAACAAGAACCTGCATTTTTTTCAATAACAACTTTTCCAGCCATCAAATTTTCCGCACATGACCAACCAACTCTTCCATTAATTCTAACAATTGGACCATCACAAGATCCCATTCCAAAATACCCTAAACTACCCTCAAAAATTAAGTTTAGTTTATTTAAAATACCAACACCTAAACTATGTTTCCCTTGTGGATTTTTAATTACAATTGTTCCATATCCTTGGCTCATTAGGTTATCTATTTCCTTATTAGCTTCAGGCGCAGACATATTCATTACATCTAAGTCTGTTCTTTTATTAAAATCAACATCGTATGTTCCAAAGTAATAAAAGTTTTCAGCCTCGTCTGGATTAAAAAACTTTTGCTGAGTTCTTCCTGTAAGAACCTCAGTATGCATACCCATTGATTGGGCTTTGGACTTTTTATCGATAGTTTTTATATTTGCCATACTTTTACCTCACCATCAAAAGGATCGTAAGTGTCAATTTCATGTGGTAACACTGATCTTATCGCTATCTCTTCTGATCCCATTGCAACTAAATCATCTGACTCATAAAGCACTAATGGTTTTGCTGCCATTGTATCTTTTGCCATACCTAAAGAGTCTTTGGTTGCAACAAAATAGGTAAAAACACCATCAAGCCCAGATAGAGAGTCTTTCATTCCTTCCTCAAGACTTGCTCCTTCTCTCATTTTTTGTGCTATATAAACCGCAATCAATTCCGAGTCGCATTCTGACATAAATCTCATTCCTTTATTCTCAAGAACTCTTCTGTTATTCCAATAATTTGTAAGTTGTCCGTTATGCACAACTGATACATCACTAAAAGGATAACCCCAGAATGGGTGGGCTGATTTAATATCTACACCGGACTCCGTTGCCATTCTTGCATGGCCAATAGCATGTGTTCCAACAAGTTTATCTAAACTATATCTGTCACATACCATTTTTGCGTTTCCCAAATCTTTAATTACTTCTAAAGATTTTCCCATTGATAATATTTCAACCCCAGGAATACTTTCAATTCTTTGAGAAAAATCTAATAAATCTTTTGTTTCAAAATCAATTTCATATCTTAATGAGTAAGGGAGAGTTCTTTCTTCTTTGACAATTTTTGCACCCATCTCGGCTAAAGTTTGATCAACAATTTTTTTTCTTTCATCGTAGACAGAAACATCTTCCATAACTGAAGAACTACCTTCTCCAACATTTTCTCCAACTTTAAAACGCATGATAAAATTTTTACCATCCGTATCTCCGTATAAAGCATAACCTGTTGAGTCTTCACCTCTGTGTTTTAATGCTTGGAGCATACCTTGGAGTTCACTTCCAACATTTGAGGATTTACCTCTATGAATTAAACCTGCTATACCACACATATTTTACCCTTCTTTTATTTATGACCTATGGAAGACAATCAAGATAAGTATCCAGATCCCATTGAGTTGTTGCACCTAAAAATCTTTCCCATTCATCATTTTTATACCAATGGAAAACTTTATACATTTCATCTGGCATTGCAGATTTAATTACTTCATCCTCTGCCAATCTATCCAAAGCTTCTCCTAAACTTAAAGGAAGTTTTTTAACATCTTTACCAGCTTTTTGTGCTTCGTAAATGTTTCTAGATTCTGGTGCAGCTGGCTTCATTTTTTTTGATATACCTTCATCACAAGCTTTCAATAATGCTGCTCCTAGTAAGTAAGGATTGTGCATTGAGTCCACAGATCTATATTCAAATCTTCCAGGCGCAGAAACTCTTAAACCACAAGTTCTGTTTTGGTAACCCCAATCAGCATAAACAGGTGCCCAAAATCCCTGGTCCCAAAGTCTTCGATAAGAATTTACTGTTGAAGATCCTAAAGCAGTCAAGGCAGGCAAATGTTTCATAATTCCAGCAATCGATTGCAATCCCACTTTTCCTGGCAGTTGCATATCTTTAGTATCAGGCATGAAAGTGTTGGTCCCACCTTCTACATAGCTAAAAACTTCTTCGACACCTGGTAACTTTTTATTTCCAAGTTTGTTAACCTTTATCTTTCCACCTTTCCAAAGAGACATATTTGTATGGCATCCACTTGCTGATACTCCCATAAACGGTTTGGTCATAAAACAAGCTATTAAACCATGTTCTCTTGCAACTTGTGCACAAATTTGCCTGTAGGTGGATAACCTGTCAGCATTTCTTAAAACGTTATCATATGTCCAATTAAGCTCTAATTGACCTGGTGCATCTTCATGGTCACCTTGAATCATATCAAGACCCATAGCCTTAGCATATTCGATTACTTTCATAAATACAGGTCTTAAAGACTCAAACTGATCAATGTGGTAGCAGAAAGGTTTTGAAAACCCTTTTCCTGTAGGTGTGCCGTCTTCATTTTTTGTCAACCACATCATTTCTGGTTCAGTACCGACTCTTAACTCAAGACCATGTTTCTTTTTAAACTCATCAGCAAATATTCGTAAATTTCCTCTACAGTCAGAAGTTAAATGACCTCCAGGATTTTTTCTTTCTTCTCTATTTCTAAAACAAGTAACAAATACTCTTCCAACTCTCTTATCCCATGGTAATTGAACAAAAGTTTCTGGATCAGGAATTCCAACCAGCTCCATTGCTTCAGGTCCATATCCAATATAGTTATTGTGACGATCTAAAAATAGATTTGCTGTTGCTCCATAAACTAATTGAAAACCTTTTTCTGCAGTCCTTTCCCAATGATCAGCAGGTATACCTTTTCCAACAACTCTTCCAGTGACAGAGATAAATTGATAATAAATATATGTAATCCCTAACTCATTAATTTTTTCTCTTACATTTTTAACTAATTTTGCTCTACCTGGCTGGTTCACATGTTTTTCTAGATCAGTCATTTTTCCCCTTAATCAATTATAAATTTTCTAAAACGTAGCTGAAAAATTTATTTGTGTCTAGGCTTGAAGTTTAACTCCAAGGGAACGGACTGTTCGAAGTAGGGTGAAGTTCTCCCTTCTCGTAACGGTTGTATCTAAACGGTTTTAATAAATCACTCTCAGTACCAAGAATTTCTTTTGCAACAAGCTCTCCTACACCAATCATTTTATAGCCGTGATTAGCGTCTGCTATCATATAAACATTTTCTAAAAATCTATCAAATATTGGGAAAGAGTCTGGTGTCATACATCCAAGCCCACCTGATGGACCTTTTCTATATAAGTCAGATTTACCCTCAAATCTTTTTTGACAATGAGCTAAAGCCGAACACCACATTTCATTAAACGCCTCAGTAGTTTGGTATTCGGGAGACTCTATTCCATATGGATCTACATTAACCTCATCAAAATGTTTATCTACAATATAAGGAGAAGTTCCTCCTTGAACTCCTAAACCTTCAATATCTGGTTTATAATAAATTCCCCAAATTTTATCTGTTAATAATTTTTTTGTTTTATCTGAATATAATGGTGCTGTTGAATCTACGTGAACTACAGGTGGTTGCTTACCGTCATTTGTTTTTAAAAAATCAGGCTCAACTCCAATTACCCCTTCTTGAAGCATCCAATATTTCCACATATCGGTTTCGTGAAGCTTACCATCTTTACCTTTTATTTTTGCTATCTTAGGAAGCTCTAACATATTCCAAAAATCTCTTGCCCATGGACCTGCACCAACAACTACTTGTTCACATTCAATTGTACCTTTATTGGTCTCAACCCCAGTAACTGCTTTACTATTACTACCTCTTTTAAAACCTGTTACCTTAACACCTTTCATTACCTGTACACCATTGCTGGTAGATTTATTTTCTAGAGCTTTAATAGAGTCTTTATTAAAAGCATATCCACCTTTTTTTTCGTGTAGAACTGAAGTAATACCTTCGGCCTGCCAGTCATCAAATATACCTTTCATATATTTCATGCAATCTTTCTCACCCTCAATAAATTCTGACTCGTAACCAATAGCTTTTTGTTGCTCATAAATACTTGCAACATCTTTATGCATAACCTCAGGTGAAATTTGTAAATATCCAACTGCATTATATTTAAAAGCCTTAGGATCGCTTTCCCAAACTGAAACAGAATGAGCCATCAGTTCTCTCATTGCTGGCTGAAAATAATTATTTCTTACAACACCACATGCAATTCCACTAGCACCTGAAGCAGTGTCTTTTTTTTCTAAAACAACAATATCTCCAGGATTTTTATAAGTTTCTGATAGTTTCCAAGCAGTGCTCAAACCATGTATACCACCACCGATAATGACTACTTTTGCTTTTGTGGGTAATGACATATGAAAATCTTATTTTTTACAAGTCATAATTGATATAATTATTTTTAGAACTAAAAAGTATATATATAAAATATACACTTTAAACTTAGCCGAAATAAGTGCTTAATAGCTTATGTTTTTAAGAGTAGTTAAATATTCATTGAACTCTTTAATAAAAGAGTCGCTTGGCTTAATATTCTTAATTCTTTGATCTTTTGAGGTTTTCTCCAAATGAAAGAATCCTTTTTCACAAGCTTCATTAATAATAAGAGCTGATTTTGGCCTGGATGTTTTAAATAGTTTAGTTTTTAGCTGTTCAACAGATAATTTCTTATTTTCTTTGTAGGCAGACATTACTAATAACATCATATGATAATGAGAAGGTGATTTTCTAAAAAAATAATTACTTGAAGTATGAGATTCTCTCATTTGATCTTCCCAAAAATTTAAAAGAGTTTTTTTATCTTTTGGCATTTACTTTACGATTTTACTCTGGACTTAGTAGGATCATAAAAAGGAAATCCAACTACTTTTGCGCTTATTCTTTTTTGGTGACCGTCAATTTTTCCAACTTCAACTTCTGTTCCAATTTCTGAATATTGAACATCCATTCTACACAAAGCTATATTTTTATTTAATGTTGAGGATAAACATCCACTTGTAATTACTCCAATTTGAGATCTGCCAATATGAACACAGTCACCATGACCTGCAATCTCTTTACCATCTAACTCAAGCCCAACAAGTTTTTTTTGAGGATTATTTTTTCTTTTTATTAATTCATCTTTACCTACAAAATCTTCCATTTTTGTTTTTAACGGAACTGCAAAACCAATACCTGCTTCAAAAGGATCTTGTTGACCATCAAATTCATTACCAAATAAAATTAATCCTGCCTCAATTCTAAGTTTGTCTAAAGCTCCAAATCCTGCAGGGATCAAACCATCTTTTTCTCCCGCCTCCATTAGTTTATCCCAGACTTCAGGAGCATGTTTAGGGTGACACCAAATTTCATATCCAAGTTCACCAGTATAACCAGTTCTAGAAACAATCAATGGTATACCTTGCAAATCTTCTATTCTGCAAATGGTAAATCTAAACCATCCAAGTTCATCTATAGAAGGTTGAGTGGGAGGTGTAAAAATTATCTTTTTTAAAATTTCTCTGCTTTTTGGACCTTGTAATGAAACGTTACTTATTTGGTCTGTTGAATTTTTAATGTTTGCGTTAAAATTTTTCTTTTTTGCAATTTCTTTTAACCATTCACCCCCATATTCATCTCCACAGATCCATCTAAAACCAGTTTCACTTAATCTTAAAAGTGTGCCGTCGTCAAACATCATTCCATTTTCGTAGCACATAGCAGAATATACAACTTGACCTACAGACAGTTTTTTAACATTTCTAGTAAGTGTATAATTTAACAATTCTTCTGCATCAGGACCAATAATTTCAAATTTTCTTAATGAAGATAAATCAATTAAAACTGCATCATTTCTACAAGCGTTGTACTCATTAACAAGCCCATGTTTTGTGTAATCATTTGGAAGCCAAAAACCTCTAGCATCTATAAAGTTTCTTGTTAGTTTTGAAGTTCTTTCATAAAACCCAGAATTTCTTGTTAGTTTTTTTTCAGAGTCTGTTTTCATCCTGAATGCAAATGATTTAGTAAATTCTTTTTTCTTGTCATATGTTCTAACAAAAATATTAGTTGGATTCCACGAATTACAAGGATCTATATCACTAGGACATGCTGTTGTTCCAATAGTTAAATCTTTTAAGGCTCTAAACATGACATAATCACCAGGACGAGAATAAGATTCATCGGAAATGACTGAGTTTAATCCACCTTCAGATGTATTAAAAAATAAATTGATTGCGTGCCAGCCTTTTTGTTTTTGTAGACCATACTTTGACATACTTTCTGTAAGATTATCAGAGCAATTTGCATGGCCAAAATAACCAGCATCTTCATAGTACTTTGAAGTACAAGCAAGATTAAAAGTATCATGTTTACCAACGGTATCTCTAATTACTTCTACCAAAGGTTCATGGTCAGTATCATAAAATTTAGAAAATAATCCTGGACCTGGAAATGTATTTCCCATGAAAGTTCTAGTTGTTTGCCAATCCAAACCTTTCTCAATTCCTTTTTCTAATTTCCTTGTGTCAAATGCTACAAAGTCTGAACATTGTCTTCCAGTTGGACTTATCACTTGGATGTAGTCACCTTCTTTAACTTCATAAGATATACTACTTGCTTTATTTATATTCTCCTCGTGTGATGGTTCAAAGACAGGGTTTGGAATAACATTTAATTCTTTGTCATCAATAATATTTGCTCTTTTAATATAAATAATTAAATCTGTAGGAGGATTTTGCTTTGTAACATCCATGTCTTGTCCAGGAGCTGCAAATATTGCAAAACATTTATCTTTAGACTTTAAATTAATTTTTTCACCAATTTGGGTATCAATATCAAATACTATTGAGGATTTTGATTCTGAAATATTTAAGTTTAGTTTTTTAAGTTGATAATTGGTTGCTAGAATACTTTCATCTTTTTTACTTAAGATATCTCTAATAAAATTTTTATTGTTGTTACTTTTTAGGTTTAAAATACCTACATCTGATTTTCCGTCTTTATTAAAACATATAATTTCGCAAATTTGATTTCCCTCGTTATTGATAATCTCTATTTCATCATCAGGGAAAATATGAAAAGCAGTAAGGCCACCACCATTTACAATATGTCTTTCAACTCCTGGTGGTAAAATATTTAGTCCTGGATATTTAATATCTTTACTGATTCCTAACATCTTCAATGTTTTATTATAATTTTATTGTGACCATATTATACTGAAAACGAGTTGACTATACCTTTAAATCAGAACATACTTTGTCATTAATATTAATAATTGAGGGGAAAAAAATGAAAAAAATAATATCATTATTATCTGCTCTTATAATTTCTGTAGTTAGTTTTGCAGGAATTTCTAATGCTGCAGATAGCAAAAAACCCATCGTAATCCCAACTCATAACTGGTCAAGTCAAATTGTAATGGCGTATGTTATTGGTGGAATTTTCGAAAGCATGGGTAACAATGTAAAATATGTAAATGCTGACTCACAAGCAGTTTA
>Ga0207916_1000210_pt1 | contig 10461 bp, 8 predicted proteins | sample DeeseametaMP1141_FD_184194 | JGI IMG/M metagenome (GOLD analysis project Ga0207916, IMG submission 184194) | Marine microbial communities from the Deep Indian Ocean - MP1141 (SPAdes) | ecosystem: Environmental > Aquatic > Marine > Oceanic | place: South Indian Ocean | collected 2011-03-05 | reverse complement strand
AAGAAACGCCAGGTAACAAAGCTGGTGAAACGATATTTGAACATTCGGCAGGAACGGGGATTGCCGGGTGATATTGGTGCTGAGGCCTTTTCGCACCATGATGGCACTCCAATTGACCCGGGCGGGCTGCAATTGCTCCTCAATAAGGCCAGCAGCACTCGCCTGTCGATGGAGTTCAATACGGCTTTTTGCTCAGGCTTGCTCAAGACCAGATATGGTGAAGATAAGCAAGGCCTGCAAAATTCAGCTTTGCAAAAGGACAAAACAAAGGAATCTACGGGAGTGATAGACGCATGAAAGCTCAAGTTTTATACAAATATGATCCTGAAATGAAGGAAGATGTTTGGGTTCAATCTGCAGAATTGCCTGATCCAGAGATTGAGAAAGCCTCAGACGTTATTGTAAGAATTGGTGCTGCAGGAGTTTGCAGAACAGATCTTCACATCATAGAAGGTGCTTGGCGTCATATTCAGGACCCAGATGATCAATTACTTCCATGTGTCATGGGACACGAGAATGCTGGTTGGATAGAAGAAGTAGGTAAAGATGTATCAAACTTCAAAAAAGGCGACCCTGTAATTCTTCATCCTCTTATTTCTGGAACTAATGGAACTTGTCTGCCTTGTAGAAGAGGTAATGACATGTTTGCAGAAGAAGGGTCTTTCCCAGGTTTAAATATTAAAGAAGGTGGTTACTGTGACTACCTCAAGACCAGTGTCAGAAATCTTATTAAGGTCCCCACAGACTTGGCTCCTAAAGATGTAGCTCCGTTTTCAGATGCAGGTTTAACTGCATATAGAGTTGTAAAAAAAGCAACGAGGCATCTGCTGCCAGGACAAAGTTGTGTAGTTATAGGAGCTGGAGGACTAGGGCACATTGCCATTCAATGCCTCAAAGCAATGTGTGCGGCTAACATTATAATTGTCGAAAAATCAGAAAAAGCACTCAAGCATGCAATGGAATTGGGTGGAGAAGAAGGTATTTTAATTGATGGTAACGAAGTTGAACGAGTAATGGAGCTAACTAATGGCAATGGAGCAGAAGCAGTGATTGATTTTGTTGGAGAACACGGCTCTACATCTATGGGGTTAGATATGACTGCCGGAGGAGGTTACTATTACATAGTAGGTTATGGTGAAGAAATTAAAATATTAGCTGTGGATGTCATTATTTCCGAAAAGAATATTATAGGCAATCTGGTTGGCACTTGGTCTGAATTGTATGAATTGATGGAGTTGGCAAATAAGGGTTATGTTAAATTGTCTATGGAGGAATATAAATTAGAAAATGCCAATAAAGCTTTGCACGACTTAAACGAGGGTCTTGTGAAGGGAAGAGCCGTCCTGATTCCATAGAATTGCTGATTTAAATGAATTGGTATTATTTCATAAAATAAAAATTAAATTATAAGGAGGTAATCATGATACCTTATTAATCATTAATCATTAATTAATTTATAAATATCAAATCATAACATATTTCTAGGAGATCAAAATGAGAATATTAATTCGTAAATTAACAATCATTTTTGCATTGATGTTTTTAAGTAATTTGGTACTAGCAGACAAGTGGAGTGAGCAGTTTCCACACATTAAAAATACTGGTGATATACCAGGCGAGTGTTCTTATGAATCTATGTCTAAAAAAGATTATAGTGGAAGAACATTAAGGATTAATACGCACGCAGTGCCAGTGATGGGAGAACCAACTGCATTGCATGCTGAACAATTCAGCAAATTAACTGGGGCAAAAGTTAATGTTGTTCACACACCAGCTGGGGATTTATATGCAAAAGCCATGATTCCGTTTCAAGCAGGTCAGGCTCCATATGATATCGTCTTCGGATTCTCGAATTTTATTCGTGATTGGATGCAATATCTTGAACCAGTTCCTGAAAAATATGTGAACATGCGCCAAATGCAAGATGTTACCCAGAGTCATATAGGTGTTGCATCTTGGGATGGTCAAATGATCCAGTTCCCAATTGATGGTGACAGACATTATTTGAAATATCGAAAAGATGTTATCGATAATCCTAAGTACCAAAAAAAATACAAAGCTGATACAGGCAAAACTCTTAAAGTGCCCACAACATGGAAAGAGTACGGCGAGATTGCTTCTTACTTTAATGGTTGGGACTGGGATAATGATGGTGAGCTAGAATATGGTTCTGCAGAAGTTATGAAAAAAGACGACTTAATGTATGCTGCATTTTTTAGTAGAGCTGCTGCATACTCTAAGAATCCAAGAACTCCAGGTGGTTTCTATTTTGATTTAAAAACAATGGAACCTCTTATTAATAATCCAGGATTTGTAGAAGCTCTTGAAGATTGGGTTGCTGCCACAAAATATGTACCTCCAGGAGGAATAAACTTCGGACTAGGAGATGAAATTAATTCCTTTGGTGGCGGACAAACCTTGTTTAGCTTTTCTTGGGATGATGCCTTTGTTAAAGCAATGGAAGATTCGAGCCCTATTAAGAATAAAGTCGGTGCCGCACCTCTTCCAGGTGCAGAGAAAGTATGGCATAGAGGAGATAATTCATGGGATTTAGGATACAATCAAGCTCCTTATATTGTTTGGGGTTGGGCATCTGCTGTAGCTAAGAAAAGTAAAAATCATGACATGGCTTTTGATTATCTTTGCTTCTTTGCAAATGATGCGAATCACCAAGCGGATATAGCTATTGGTAGATTTGGAGTAAATCCTTTCAGAAAATCTGACTTTGATCCTCAAATTTATATAGAGCGTCAAGGTTGGGATCCTTTGATTGCGAAAAGTTATACGGCTACTCTAATGGGGATGGAAGAATACAGCACTAATCGTGTATTTCCGCTAAGAGTGCCAGGTGTATTCCAATTTACAAGTGCAGTTGCAACTGGTACATCTAAAGCACTAGCAGGACAACTTAGTTCACAAGAAGCATTGGATGAAGTTGCTGCAGAATGGAAGAAAATTATCAAGAGAATTGGTGCTGACACAATCAGAGAAGCTTACGCAGTTGGTGTCGCTCTTGAAGATAACAAAAATTAACAATTAATATAATGATTTCTACGTGATCGCCTTATTTCAAGGCGATCACATTTTATTTACATGAATTTTAATCATAAATTTGTTTTTTTGCTTCCCGGCCTATTAGTTCTAATAGGTATTTTAATCTTCCCTATAGTATTCACTGTTCGATTAAGCCTCTCAAGTTGGGATAGCTTTTATCCTGGATTAGATTTTATTGGATTGGATAATTACATAAGACTCTTTACAGATGATAAAAGATTTTGGGAGTCTTTCTTTAGATTAAGTTTTTTGTCAGTTACTACAGTATTTCTTCAATATATTATTGGTTTTTCTCTGGCTTTGATGGTCTGGAAAGATATTATTTTTAAAAGGTTTTTTAGAGTATTGTTTTTAATTCCAATGATGACTACTCCGGTTATCATGACTGTTATTTGGAGAACTTTTTTTCATGAGTCATTGGGCCCAGTTAATGATTTTTTTAGTTTATTTGGAATCACCCCTCTTTGGTTAAGTGATAATATCTTGGCGAAAGTCACAGTGATTATCGTTGAGGTTTGGCAATGGACGCCTTTTATGTTTTTACTTTTATTAGCAGGGCTTTTATCTTTGCCTAAGGAACCTTTTTTAGCAGCATCCATTGATGGGGCAGGTCCCATAAGAAAATTTATTTATGTTACATTTCCACTCATGGCTCCCATATCGATTGGTGCAATTATTATTCGACTCATTGAAGCCTCAAAAATAATGGATACGGTTTATGTTTTAACTTCGGGTGGTCCTGGTACTGCAACTGAAACCTCGAGTTATTATATTTTTATTAAAGGCCTAAGAGAGTTTCAAATAGGTTACTCCGCGGCTTTGTCTTTTACCTATTTGATTATCATGATTATAAGTTTAACCATTATTTCTAAGCTATTAGTCAAATTGTTGATAAAGAAAATTTAGATATGAGGACTTTTTATTTAACCTTAAAATATTTGATAATCACTTTGTGGTCATTGTTCGTCATAGCCCCCTTTTTATGGGCTCTTTCAACTTCTTTTAAAGATTTTAATTCTGTTACCGGTGGGGCAACTTATATTCCATGGCTACAATTTGAACCTTCTCTAGAAGGATGGAAGGTTTTAGTTCGCTCCCCAGCTAAAGGCGGTGTTGACATCATAGAGCCATATTTTAATAGTATATTTGTAACCTGCACCGCAAGCTTGATTAGCGTTATTTTGGGTACACTCGCGGCATATGCGTTGTCGAGATTTAAATTCAAAGCAGGTTTTATTAAAAATAACGACATTACATTCTTTTTTATTTCTCAAAGGATTATGCCGCCTATTGTTTTATCCATACCGTTTTTCTTAATGTTAGGTTTTTTAGGATTACTGGACAATTTGTTCGGTCTGATACTTGTCTACATTGTTTTGTTAATGCCTATTGCTGTTTGGATTATGGTAGATTTTTTTAATAAGGTCCCGCAGGAAATCGATGAGACTGCCTTAATTGATGGCTGTAATCCATATCAGGCATTTTTTAAAGTTGTGGTACCCAATTCAATACCAGGTTTAATTGTTGCGGGGTTGTTTTGTATTATATTTGGTTGGATAGACTTTTTCTTTGCTTTTATCTTAACGTTTACTGAAGTTCAGTTACTCCCAGTAAAAATTGTTGCCCTTAATTCTTCAGTAACACCATGGTGGAGTTTATCCGCATCGGCATTAGTATCTGTAGCACCATTAATTGTGGTTGCTTTTATTGTAGAACGCTATTTATCCAAAGGTAATTTATCAGGAGCTTTAAAATAAATGAAATTAGTTACAGATAATTTAACTTTTAAACCTGAAAAAGAGTATTTTCTAAATAAAGTTTCATTAGAATTTGAAGCTGGTAAACTTTATACGCTCTTGGGAAGAACTTTATCGGGTAAGACTTCATTATTAAAAACCATTGCAGGTTTACAGCCGATTGATACAGGAAATATCATCTTTGAGGGAAAAGATTTTAGCACCATTCCTGTTTGGAAGAGAAATGTGGCCATGGTGTATCAACAATTTATTAATTATCCGCACTTAAATGTTTTTGACAACATTGCATTCCCTTTGAAGCAAAGAAAAATGAAAACCTCTGATATTGAAAATGAGGTAACAGTTGCTATACACAAAGTAGGTCTTCTTGGTTTTGAAAAACGAAAAATACAAGAATTATCCGGTGGCCAACAACAACGAGTGGCTCTGGCCAGATCTTTGGTAAAAAAAGCAAAAATATTACTTCTTGATGAGCCCTTAGTTAATTTAGATTATAAGTTGCGTGAAGACCTAAGAAACGAATTTAAGAATATTATTACTAGTGATCTTTCTGCTAATTCTATATTACTTTATGCCAGTACAGACCCATTAGAAGCCATGCAACTGAATGGTGATATCATAGTGCTTGATGAAGGAAAAATACTTCAAAATGGTACTGCTAAGGATGTATTTGAAAATCCAACAAACATCAAAGTATCAGAAATAACCAATGATCCAGCGATGAATATTTTAAAAGGCAGTATTGATTCAAACAAGATTATTTTAAATGAAAATGTTCAATTTAAAATACCTAAACATGTAAAAAACATTCAGGCTGGCACATATCATTTTGGGATAAGAGCTAGTGATATGATTTTAGATGACAAGGGTTTTGATTTTAATATTGATATTGCAGAAATTTCAGGCTCTGAAACTTTTTTACACTTACACCAAAATGTACTAAACATTGTACTTTTGATAGAAGAAGTAAGAAATTTTAACGAAAATGACAAGGTAAAAATAAATTTCAATCTTGAAAAACTTTATGTTTTTGATGGGAAAGGTGATTTGCTTTTTTCACCTTTTAAGATGAATTAAATGGCAAAAATTGAATTTATAAATGTTGGTCATTCATATGATCTAAGTGCAAAAAATCCAGTTTATGCGTTGGAACCCTTCTCCTTATCTTGGGAAAATGGAGGCCGTTATGCTTTGTTAGGTCCTTCAGGTTGTGGAAAAACAACTATGTTAAACATAATGTCCGGTCTAGTAACACCATCAGAAGGAAATGTTTTTTTTAATGATCAAAATATTACATCAGTTAAAACAGAACAAAGAAATATTGCACAGGTTTTTCAATTTCCTGTAATTTACAATACAATGTCAGTATATGATAATTTAGCTTTTCCTCTTAAATGTAGAAATTATAATGAAAGTCAAATTAGAACAAAAGTTAATGAAGTGGCCGAAATTTTAAATTTAAGTTCGTTTTTAGATATGGGGGCAAAAGGATTAACTGCTGACCAAAAACAATTAATTTCATTGGGTAGAGGTTTAGTCAGGGAAGATGTAGCAGCTATATTAATGGATGAACCTCTTACTGTTATTGATCCTGATTTAAAGTTTAAATTAAGACGAAAATTAAAGGAGATTAATTCAAAATATAAAACAACATTAATTTATGTGACACATGATCAAAATGAGGCAATGACGTTTGCAGAAAAAATTATTGTGATGGATTCAGGTAAGATAGTTCAGAGTGGTGCTCCAAAAGAACTTTTTGAAAGACCAAGTACATCTTTTGTTGCTTATTTTATTGGAACTCCTGCAATGAATATTTACAGATGCTCTATTGATAATAATGAACTGGTTCTTGGTCGCTGTAAGTTAAAAATTGATAAAAATCTTGATCAAATCAAATCTGAACAATTGAAAGTTGGTATCCGTTCAGAATTTATAGAGTTAAGTGATAAACCTCAGGAAAACTCAATTCTTGTTAAAATCAAAACAAATGAAGATTTTGGGAATTATATATTACTCACATGTGAGTTTGATGATTTTGAAATCAAAGTAAAAATTAAAAGAGATCAGTCAATTTCATCGGAAACACCTTATCTGATTCTTCCAAAAAGCAGGCTCTGCTTATACGAAAATGAAAAATTAATTAACTAATCTCTTGAAAAATATTCTTCATTACTGTGTGAACACATAAAAGGAAACCTTGGTTCTAAGTCCGATGTTTTGCATGAACCAACCCAGTATGTTTTTAAACCCACCTAGGCCGATCTTTAGTGGTTACAAATGGAGGTATAAATACCAAAAACGACTAAATCCTAAATGATTTCAGCATAAGTGTTTGACGCCACTCTACCATAATTTCTACCCTCCTTTAATGGTCTTGAAGAAGAAACAACTATGGGACCAATGTCAAATGTTCGAAGAATAGAATCAATGGAAAACCTTGTTCAGGATGCTGTAACAAGGGGAGCAAAGTTACTGACAGGAGGAAATCGCAGTGGGCAAGTTGGTTTTTTCTGGGAACCGACAATACTGACAGATGTTTCGGAAGACTCCGAAATAATGCTAGTAGAACCATTTGGGCCACTAGTTCCGATCATAGCTTTTGACTCTTTGGAAGAGGTGATATTAAAGGCCAACTCCCTGCCTTACGGTTTGGCCGCGTATGTCTTTACACGATCAGAAAAGACTACTGAGATGCTTGTTGAATCTCTCGAATCAGGAGGGATAGCTGTAAATTCTGCTGCACCAGTACCGAGTGATTTGCCTTATGGAGGATTCAAAGACAGCGGATATGGATACAAAGGTGGGATTGAAGGAGTTGAAGCGTATCTTCATAAAAAATTGGTTAGTCTGGCCTGAATATTTGAATAAGTTAGTTTTCTTCAATTTTCCAAATTCCAAATCTTACTTTAACTTTTCAGAGGTGTATAAACTACAAAATGAATTCTAATTCGATTCAATCCCGTATAGGTTCGGCCACTATTTCCCGAACTGAATCAGTGGTTGCGGGTGAGTTAATCAATTTTACTATCACATACACTGCGGGGTATTTTGGAATTGACGATTCCGGCAGCATCAAAATATGTACCCGTTTTGCTACAGATATGGGACGGCCTCAGTTCACTGCTCCAGAGCAGCCGAATTACGTCAGTATCGTTGCCAGCAATGGAGCCACTCTTGAGTATCGTTTTGACCCGAAAGACAACATTCGACCATGGGACAAAACGATTTACATCAAGATCGTCAAGGGTTTTTTTCGTGAGGGAGACCAACTTCTTGTACATTATGGTGATCCTATTGGCGGTTGTTCCGGTATGCGCATGCAAACATTTTGCGAAGATACATTTGAATTAAAAGTTTTGGTTGATGCTTTTGCAACATACCAGTACGTTGAAATACCGGAATCTCCGGTTCTAAACATAGTTCCGGGACCGGCAACAAAGTGGGTTATGCAGCTTCCGACTATGCGAAGAGTGGACGAACAGTTCGGTCTTCAACTTAAGGCTGAAGACCGCTGGGGAAATCCAACTGACAAAACTGATGCCAGTTTTAAACTAACTTCAAATCTGCCGGTCAAGGGCTTACCACAGGAGATAAACCAGGATACTCAGAATGATGGTGTTCTGTTGCATGAAGGTCTTTCGGTGTCTTCTCCGGGAGACATTTATATCGAACTACGTGATTCTGATAATGCTCTTGTTAGCCGATCGAATCCGCTTAGAATTGTTGAAGACTCTGATCTCTTGCCTTTTTGGGGGGAATTACATGGTCAATCCGAAGAAACAATTGGTACCAATTCTATCTATGACTATTTCTCATTTGCTCGTGATAAGGCTGGTGTAGATGTTATTGTCCATCAAGGTAACGATTTTCAGATTACAAATGAATTTTGGGAAAAAATACAGAATATGTCAAAACAGTTCCTCGATGAGGGACATTTGGTAACCTTTCCAGGTTATGAGTGGTCAGGGAACACCGGATTGGGAGGAGATCGTAATGTTCTCTTTTTTCACGAGGGGGAAACTATCCGGAGAAGTTCTCATGCGCTGGTTTCAGACTTGACAGACATAGATACAGATTGCAACAGTTCGGATGCTTTATTTCAGTCACTCAAAGGATCTGAAACAGTTGTGTTTGCGCATGTTGGTGGCCGTTATGCAGACATACAGTCACATGAAGGTAATCTGGAACGTTCCGTAGAAATCCATTCTGCATGGGGAACATTTGAATGGTTGCTGCAGGATGCTCTGCGTAATGGTTACCGTGTGGGAATTGTGAGCAACAGTGATGGACACAAGGGGCGTCCCGGAGCCAGTTATCCCGGTGCATCCATGTTCGGCGCCTATGGTGGACTGACCTGTATGCTGGCTAGCAAGTTGACCCGTGAAATGATTTGGGAATCCCTTTTGCGACGCCATCATTATGGTACAACTGGAAATCGCATGTTCATGGATGTGCGTGTTTTACTCAACAAACCCGGTAGCAGTTTCAGAGAAGATCCCCAGTTGGGAGAAACTGACGCTGAAAATACTCAAGTTGGAATAATGGGGGATATTCTTCAAACCGAGGAGAGCGAAGTGAAACTTGAGATTGAAATAATTGCATCGGCTCCGATTGAAAAATTAGAAATTCGTAACGGTCTGAAGGTGCTTGAAACTGTACGGCCATACAAAAAGGCAGAACTTGGTAATCGTATTCGGGTGATCTGGGCAGGTGCGGAATACCGTGGACGTGGTCGTGAAACTGTTTGGGACGGATGTGCTACGTTAGTTGGTAACACTTTTGAAACATTCACACCAATTAATATGTATAACCTGGAGAAAACTGTACGCCAACTCGATCCGACTCGCTTGGAATGGAATGCAGTAACTACTGGTGGATTTGGTGGTTTTGACTGTATGTTGAAAGATTATCAGGCAGGATCGATAACCATTAAAACCAGTCTGGTGAATTGTACTGTGCCTGTTGCCGAAATTGGTTTTCAAGATTCACGTATTGATGCCGGAGGCTTGGACCGCCATCTACGCCTTGTTCGTCTTCCTGACAAAAACCCGCATTATCAACTGAGTTTGGAACGAAGCATTCCTTTGAATTCCAAAGGAGACAATCCGTTGTATGTTTGTCTCACACAAGAGGACGGCCATCAGGCCTGGTCAAGTCCAATTTATTTGTTTAACTAGTTCACTTTAATTAAAAAAATTTCGTAATATTATGCCAATTCAAGGTTTCGGTCCAATCTTGATCATGCTATTGTTGAAAATCGTAATTCGGCTACCGGAATTTGATTATGGAATTTTATTCCAATACAAAATTTATTTAGAAAGGAATTGATGAGTTTTTCAAGCTACTTTACGCACAAATCTGGTGGAGACCGTATATTTGCTGTGGAAGCCCCCAAGATTAAATTCGGACGCGACTCTCTTCTGGAAATCGGAGACGATGCCAAAGTACTTGGTATGACCCGAGTGGCCGTTTTCACTGACCAGCGTGTCGGACAGATGGAACATGTTGCCAAAGTTGTAGAATCACTAAAATCCCAAGGTTTGGACGCAGTGGTTTACGATCAGGTGGCAGTTGAACCAACAGATGTCTCGTTCAAGTCGGGAGCAGAATTCGCCCAAGACGGTAAGTTTGATGGTTTTGTATCAGT
>Ga0207916_1000209_pt1 | contig 10477 bp, 9 predicted proteins | sample DeeseametaMP1141_FD_184194 | JGI IMG/M metagenome (GOLD analysis project Ga0207916, IMG submission 184194) | Marine microbial communities from the Deep Indian Ocean - MP1141 (SPAdes) | ecosystem: Environmental > Aquatic > Marine > Oceanic | place: South Indian Ocean | collected 2011-03-05 | reverse complement strand
CAATCGTGATTCGAGCCTCGCAGTGAGATGATACAGTTCTTCGTGTCCTCTTCGGCTCAATACTGGTCCCGGGGCCCGGCTCAGGGCACAGGCGACAGCTCCTCGCCTGCGGAGAACTTCCTTTCTGACCGCAAGGCCATATCCTGGCTGCTGCTCGTAGCGGACAAGGGGGAGATAGGCATCGTAAAGGTCTTCAGCATGCTTGGTTTCACCATCGGCATGAAGCGTAACGACTGCAGTGAGCATTTCGGGATAGGCGAATCCGGTCATTGCTCCGTCCGCTCCGCGCTGCAACTCCTGCGGAAGGTACAAGCCTCCATTTCCGGTTAAGACCGAAACACGCCTCAGTCCCTGTTTTTCGGCAGAATCGCGAACCTGTGTCAGCTTCTCAAGACCAGGGCAGTCCTCATGCTTCAGCATCACCAACTGAGGGAAGTCGTTGACCATTCGGTTGAAGCATTCCACGGAAAGGTTAACTCCGGTCGACTGGGGATAATCCTGGTAGCAGAGAGGTACGTTCGCACCGAGGTACTCGATCACCTGAGCATAGTAGTCGTAAAGCTTCTGATCCGTGTTCAATCCGATTACCGGAGCCACCATCACCCCTGCGCAGCCTGCGTCCATGCTGAACCGGGAAAGATTCACGAGGTTGGCGAGTCCCGCGTCCGAAACTCCAGCCATTACAGGAACCCGTCCATTGACCCGTTTCAGAACGTGTTTTACGAATCCTCTTGATTCATTTGCTGAGAGTTTGTTGGCTTCCCCCATCATGCCGAGGATCGTAATTCCTGTCACTCCCTTTTCGAGAAAAAACTCGACAAGTGAATCAACACTTTTGAAGTCGATGCTGCCATCTTCGGAAAAAGGGGTTATGGAAATGATATAAACCCCACTGGTCTGCTCGTGGATTAATCCTGAATTAGGCATGATTTATTTTTCGAATGATGAAAGTTCGGGGAAACTCAAGATACTATTTTAGCGTGGAGTGTCAGGCTTTGGTACCGAAATGTCAAGGGGAGAGGATTATTTTCAGTGATTTGTCTACATGACTTTAGATAACATAACTAAACGACAAAGTCTTAGTGAAAGCGAATGCTATTTCATTTTGGTCAGAGAACAAACTGTTAAACAGGCAGCGTTGTCAGTCTATGTCCATTTGCTTTAAGCTGTTGACAAAGAAAGTCTATATGTTCAGGTCCAATTTCACAACAGCCTCCAATGATGGTCGCTCCTGCCTCGACCCATTGGCAAGCAAATTCAGCATAAACCTTGGGCGATAAATCTTTGCGTGCTGATAATTTATCAACTGTAGAACCTGGAGACAGAGGTGAGATAGTTGTAAAACCATTTCCAAGACCACCAAAGGGGATGTTCAGTTCAGTCATTATTGACATAGCCTTTGTAATTGCCTCAGGTGATGAGCAATTAAGCATAATCCCATTAGGATTTTCATTTGATAGCACGTCAATTGCCACTCTCAGATCTTCCCCTGATCGCAGTTTATTTGACAAATCATCCGCAATAGTCAAGGATACAAAAGCAGGCTTATCTGCTTCCTTTACCGCAGTGAGGGCAGCCCGTGCCTCATCGATATTTGACATTGTTTCAATCAGGAAAAGGTCAACACCGTCTTTTTGCAAAGCCACAAGCTGACGATATTCATCCAATGAATTATTATAATCCTTGCTAACCTCTGCTACATAGCTTGCCACCAAAGGAGGGAGGATGCCAGCGACTTGAACTGAACCATCTTTTACAGATGACTCTTTGAGGCTCTGTCTGGCAAGGTTAATCGCTGTTTTATGCGCTGTTTCCAACTGGTCACCAAATCCATGACGGGTCATTCTTGTTTGGGTGGCAGCATAAGTATTCAAACAAATTACACGTGCACCGCTCATAATAAAATCACGATGAACTTTTGTTACAATATCAGGCTGATCAAACATTACTTTAACTGACCAGAGTGGGTGGGCATTAGTCATCGAACGTTTATGAATTTCCTGCCCGAGACCACCTTCAAGCATTGCAATATCTGTCATATTATCCTTAATGTTATTTTAATTCTGTTCACCAGCCTCAGCATTGAGATCAGTTCTGTACCTTCTGAGCGGCTCATCTTACTCTAAACAAACCCCCATACTAATTATTCTCTTGCCTAGATTATCTTAAGAGGATCTAAATTGTATAATGAAATTTCAGAGAATGCTACAACTTGACTTTGATTTAGTTAAGGATGTCTAATTTTAATGTTGACATATCTTGAATCTTTCCCTACAATTTTTAAAAAATCAGATCACAAGAGTATTAAACTATCTTAAAAATCTTTATTTATTATCAATAAATATGTTTTATATATCGTTTATGAGTATTTTTTAGGATTAAACATGGAAAATGTTAAATATTCAGGTGATATGTTGAAGATACTGTTTAAGAAGCTCAATATGTCTACAACAGCTGAGTTCTGTAAGAAAACAAAAATTAGCAGGGGTTTGGTAGATAAACTTGTAGCAAATAAGCACAACCCACGTCTAGACACATTACAAAAAATAAAAAATGCATTTCCACAAACTAATATGAACTGGTTGATAAGCGGTCAGGGAGAGGTTTTGGAGGATGTACAAGATGATGATGAGGTTAAGCTTCTCGAGCAATATCGTTCAAAGATAAAGTCTGAAGCAAATCAAAGATTGGTTGAGAAATTTTCCATATCAGTTGATTATTTTGTTCAGGATCAAATTGAAATGGATGAACTGGAGAACAACGCAACAGCTCAAGATGTAAAGGATCAAGATTTAATGTTTTTTCGTATGCAGCTCTTATTATTACAATACCGAAGACGATTAGTTTCAGACCTCCTATTGCAAGTTCCCAAAAGAGGAACTCTTATTACAGGCCATATTCCCGGGTTAAAAGAAAAATATTCTGATTTACTGGATCATTTGAATAATGAAATCCTAAAAACAGTTAAACTGGTAACAGATGATGTAGTAAACAATCCTGAGGAAACAGAGCAAGATGTAGCTTCAGAAATTTATTTTGATGAAGACTTGAAGGTAAAGTAGTGAACGTGGGAATCTTAGTTGAATGTCCAAAGTGCAAAGTTAGGGGGAGTGTTAAGCGTAAAGTCTGTAACTGTGGTAACCATGTGCAGAAATCAAAATGTTTTTCACTTAGCTTCTATCGTGGTTAATAAAATTTTAGAAAACGAATAATTTGCAGGATGCTCACGCTCTATTACTCCGAAAAATCCTGCTCCTTTGCACCGCATATTTTACTCTATGATACTGGAACCAATTTTGTCTCCAAACGGATTGATTTTGATACAGGTGAACAGAGTTCATTGGACTATCTTTCAATTAACCCCAAAGGACGGGTACCAGCACTAATGACACCAGATGGCGTTTTGACAGAAAATCCTGCGATCTTACTTTACATTGCGCAAATGTATCCTGAAAAACAGTTGGCACCAAAGGAGCCATTTGCATTAGCCAAGGCGCAGTCCTTTAATATGTATATTGCGTCAACTGTGCATGTTGGCCATGCTCATAAAATGCGCGGATCAAGATGGGCGGACGATAAAACGGCTCATGTCAGTATGGCAGACAAGGTAGCCCAGAATATGGAAAGCTATGCAAACGTGATCGAAGAGCATTATTTTGTCGGCCCTTGGGTGCTTGGTGAGCAATATTCCATGTGTGACCCTTACCTTGCGCTTGTCGCACGCTGGCTTCGCCCTGATGGCGTGTTGCTGGATAATTTCCCAAAACTGAAAGCGCACGATGTCCTTATGCGCACTCGATCATCAATGCAGTCAACCTTGCCAATTTATGCATGATTTTTATTCAGATAATTTTGAGAATTTTGTGATCCCAAAGACCGTCCTTTCCGTTACCTTATTAAACAATCTTAAGTCTTAATCTTTACAATTAGCGTATTCTTTAGCTAATATTTAAAGTGGAAATTAACGGGAAAGATTAATAGATTATAAATTCCAACTTTCCTGGCCGTTCAGCAACAAGAGAGACGTCATGGATAAAGCATATGTTCACGGATATGATTCAAGAGAAAACAGGCGTCTGCAAGATCAAGCAAATACTTTGGTTGAACTCTTACATTCGGACACATCTTATCCGGCCGGAAGCAGGATTTTGGAAGTAGGATGTGGAGTTGGCGCTCAAACGGTTACACTTGCCCGCAACAGCCCGAATGCTTCTTTACTTTCTATCGATATATTCGAGGAATCTATTACAGAAGCCAGAGGAGCATTAGAAACCCGTGGCTTAAACAACGTTCAATTTCTATGTGCTGACATTTTCAATTTGGACTTAGAGACGGAATCTTTTGACCACGTCTTTGTGTGTCATGTTTTGGAACATCTTTCTCAACCTGATAACGCCTTGGCTATCCTGCAAAGTCTTATAAAAGTCGGCGGGACAATCACTGTTATCGAAGGAGACCACGGATCGACCTATTTCTATCCTGACAGTGAAGCAGCGCAAAAAGCAATTCAATGCCAGGTAGAATTGCAAAAACGAACGGGTGGGAATGCCAATATTGGCAGAGAGCTATATCCTCTCTTAAAAGCTGCAGGTTTCAGTTCTGTAAACGTTTCTCCGCGAATGGTTTATGTTGATTCAAGTAAGCCTGGGCTTGTGGAAGGCTTCACAAAGAACACTTTCACGGCAATGATTGAAGGTGTCCGTGAATCCTCTATTGCAGCAGGATTAATTGGTGAAACAACTTTTGATGAGGGAATTAGGGCTTTGTATAGAACAGCAGAACAAGATGGGGTTTTTTGCTACACGTTTTTTAAAGCAATTGGAACAAAACGATAAAGCACCTAAACAAATTACTTCTCGTGCTTCTGAAAGCACTTATTAGCATCTTTGCCCCATCATCTCCTGTAAGTAAGCCCCCACTAATTCTTCACAGTCAGACACCCTTCAAGTAAAATCCCCACATTCTTGTAAATCAAACCGATTGATGTTATATATTGGGTTCTCCTAATCCACTTATAGTAAACCTATGAGAAAACCACTCTTAATTATCATTTCAATTCTACTTTCTTCTTACCTTCTCGTTTCTTGTCAGAAAGAAGATGACGTCTTATACCAAGGGGGAACTGGTAAAAAAGGTTTTGAATGGAAAACTTTTGGGGATGATAATACACAACCAAAATACAGAGGTGAAATATCAGATGGTAAACCAAATGGTCTAGGAACTCTCACTTTACCTAATGGTGAAAATTATGTGGGAGAATGGAAGGATGGAAAAAGAAATGGTCAAGGAACACACCTTTCACCTGATGGAAAAAAGTATGAAGGAGAATGGAAAGATGATAAAAAACACGGTCAAGGAACCGAAACTTATCCTAATGGTTCAAAGTATGTAGGGGAATTCAAGAATGGGAAAAAACTTCGGAAAAAGTTGTTTTCAGGGATTTCTCCATTGTCTGAATGATTCTTAGGACATTCTACAATTCGTTTTCAACTCACATTATGATTTACTTCTCTTAGGATAGTGTTCCCCCCCTTCGCAATGGCAGTAATTTGGATTTCTTAATTATTGGTTGTCCTGACATATTCAGACCAATCATCTCCTGTGAGAAACCCCCACTAATTCTTCAGTCAGACACCCTCCACAATCTTCCCCACTTTCTTGTAAAACAAACCGATTGATGTTATATATTGGGTTCTCCAGAAACAACCGACAGGAAACCTATCAGAGGTCCTTATTAAATCTTAAAGGTACAATGAATATTGATTCATTTGAAAACTGGAACCAGTGTAACAGGCGGGAGCTACTGACTTTTATTTCATTCTTCGGGGTCATGGGGACCATCGCATTTCTTCTGAACGGTTGCAGACTGTCTACAGGTATTAGACAAATCACTGGTGAAGTTCTCATTAACGGACGGAGGATCAGTCCCGAACAGCTGGAAGGCCCGGATGGTGTTCTAGTTCCGAGTGATGCTTCGATTAGCACCGGTTCGGCCGGGTCTGCCGTCTTCGTCATCGGCAGGGATGCCTTTCTTATACGTGGGAACAGTCGGCTAGAACTGAAACCTAACCTTCTGAACGGAAAACAGAACGAAATTTCAGGATTTGATCTCAGATCAGGAGCAATCCTCTCAGTTTTTGTCAGGAAAAAGCGTACCTTGAGAACCCTTACAGCCGTGATCGGCATCCGTGGTACTGGAGTTTACCTTGAGACGGATTCCGAGAAAACCTACGTGTGCACCTGTTACGGGACTTCCCATTTGCAAGTTAAGGATGTTCCCGAAATCAGCGAAACCGTCACCACCCTGCATCATGACCAGCCACGTTTCATCTACTCTGGAGAAAAACGGATCGATCCCGCACCAGTGATCAACCATTCCGATCAGGAACTGATCCTGCTCGAAAGGTTGGTGGGGCGTGTTCCTCCATTCGTAAAACAGGAAAAGAAGAATGATGGGGGCAAATATTAAGGATATTGACCCGTTAATCAAATTGGAATCAAATGAAAAACAAACAAATCACTTAGAAGAAAAAGACCTTCATTAAGGCATTGGCTGTGAATGGAGTAATACAAAATGAATCCATGAAACCAACCCCATCATCTCCTGTGAGTAACCCCCACTAACTCTTCACAGTCAGACAATCCCTAACAACATACCCCAGTTCTTGTATAATCTATCAAATTCTGGTACACCATAGGTTCAATGAGACAAGTCTTAGATTAGGAATGAAACTTTTGATAAGTAACACACTTTATATACAACAACTATGTTGACCTCAAGAAGATCTTTTTTTGCTATGTGTGGAGCAATAGTTTTGCCTGGTGTTTCTTTAGGGGAACTCATCAGAACACCTTGGCAAGGAGAGGGCCCTTTTTATCCTGATAGAATTCCAGAAGACACTGATAACGATCTTGTAAAAAATGGAAACTCTACAATCGAGGCAGGTGGGAAGATCTTAAACCTAAGTGGTAGTCTTGTAAATCGGGATTCTAAACCTATTAAAGGAATGACAGCTGAGATCTGGCAGACGGATATGAATGGTGTATATTTACATACAGGCTCATTTGGAAGAAAAATGAGGGATGATCAATTTCAGGGATTTGGCAGGTCCATCACAGACCGGAATGGTCATTTTTCCTTCCGAACTATCATTCCAGTAGAATATCCTGGAAGAACCCCACACATCCACCTGAAGCTTTGGAATGAAAGGGAAAATGTTTTAACGACACAATTATACATACAGGGTCACTCCCTGAATAAAGAAGACTTTCTTTTCAAACGGATGACCCTAGCTGAACAGAAAATCAATTCTATGAAACTCCTCCCAGCACAGACAAACGATTCAACAGAGTATGTAACCTCTGTAAGACTTGTTGTGTTTTCATAAGAGCAAGGGCAAAATTATGAAGTGTAGTTTTGGTCTTACCCATATAACGATTTTATAAAACTTTAGAAAGTGGACATCAAGTATGAACAAAATCACTCGAATAAAAACTGGAAACCGTATGAGTCAAATTGTGATTCATAATGATACCATCTATCTTGCGGGTCAGGTAGGTAATCTCGGAGATGGAGTAGCGGAACAAACTAAAACTTGCCTTGAGAAGGTTGAAGCATTACTAAATGAGGCTGGTTCATATAAAACACTAATTCTGCAAACTACTATTTGGCTCGACAATATGGCTGATTTTGCAAAAATGAATGAAGTTTGGGATGCTTGGATAACACCTGGAACTTCTCCGGCACGTGCATGTGGTGAAGCAAAACTTGCTTCGCCAGAATACAAAGTTGAGGTGATAGTGGTCGCTGCTCGTAAATGAAACTTTTTCAGATTTATTATCTTGCCTAACTGTTAAGTTCTTACAGAAAGCAATTTAAATAAATGGGAAAATTCATTTCATAACAGGGAAAATATACATTTATGGAGAAAATAAAAAAATGAGTCTATATAGTATCCTATAAGCCGCAACAATTTTTGTTAAGAGTTTTTTATATAATTTCAAATTCACAATAAAAATAGTATCTAAGGACTAAAATTCATGGCACACATATCTACAATGGAAAAACTGGGTATTCCTGCACCTGGTTTTAGTCTTCCAAATTTGAATGCAGTGGTCAAAGGGCAAACAGTATCTTTAGAAACTTTTGAAGAATATCCTGCTTTGTTGGTTGTATTCATCTGCAATCACTGCCCTTACGTAGTTCATATTAGAGATTCATTTGTAAGTTTTGTATCTGAATATGATGAGAAAGGTCTTGGTGTAGTAGCAATTAGTTCAAATGATGTTGAAAGTTATCCTGATGATAGCCCTGAGCAAATGACCGAGGATGCTGTAAAATATTCTTACCCATTCCCTTATTTATTTGACGAGAGCCAGGAGATAGCTAAAGCATATCGGGCAGCATGCACCCCAGATTTTTTCCTCTACGATAGAAAACGCACTTTAGTTTACAGAGGCCAGTATGATTCAAGCCGACCAAAAAATTCCGAACCTGTAACAGGTGAAGATCTACGTAATGCGACAAATGCTTTGATTCTGAATTCCATTATACCAACAGAACAGAAGCCAAGTATGGGATGTAATATTAAATGGAAAAAAGGTGGAGAACCTGATTACTTCGCAACCTAAAGCGCAGTAAGAACTAACTAAAAAAGGATAATCAGGTGTCCATATAGGTGTCTATAAGCCGTCACACTAGATCGTAATTGGCAGTAGTATTAACAGAGTAATAGTTTGATGTAGTTATAAATAATAGTAATTGATAACAGACCATAGTAGTCTACGTATATTAGCTTAGACCGACTCATAATCCTCCGGTCGCAGGTTTAAGTCCTGCTTGGCCCACCAATAAATAAATTGATTCGCCTTCAGACATCTTTAGAATTTCCATTGTGTCTGTCTATTTGACCACAATTCCAGTCTCTCCACTTTATTCTACTCTTTTATTTACTCACTCTTGTTAAGGAACTAATTAAAACACTCTGAAGCAGTATTTTTACTGTGTCCCAAAATTTGCATGTAAAAAACGTATTATTTGCAAAAGGACTTGCAAATTTGGTAATATTGCTCTGTTAATGAACAAGGAAGTTTAATCATCCAGATTGAGAATTGGCCCCGAGTTACCTGCTTCCTGAAACATTATTAGTCATAATCCATGAGAAAAAAATAATCTGCTGATAAAATTTAAAATGAAAATTCGTTTATTTTTGATTGTGATGATTCCGGCTTTTCTGATTACTTCTACAATCGGAATATATTTAATTGAGTACATTCTGACTGGAAATAAAGATAGCGCCTTCGCTTCACTATTCAGCTCTCTCTGGTGGACAGCAGTTACATTTACTACGGTGGGCTATGGAGACATGTCGCCGGAAACTGTTCAGGGGAAAATTTTTACTTTTTTTGTAATGGCGGCAGGTTTAATCAATTTTTCAATTGTTGTTTCAATGGTGACAGAAAAGTTTCAGGAGTTTCGTTCCGGGCGTGATCGCGGACTGGATTCCATTAAGATAAAAAGCCATATTTTGATATGTTCTGATGATCCAACCTGGATGAAGGAAATTCTCTCTCAGAATCAGAAATATGTAAAGAGAGACAAGGTTGTATTGATTTCTCCTTCTGATGAACATCCGCTGTTGGCTACGTCATACAAAAGATTAAAATGGGTCTCAGGTAATTCTTTTGATCTAAACGTTTTAAGGAAGGCAGCAGCAGCAAAAGCAAAAATTGCCTATGTATTTTTTAAGGACAGCAGTTATGCCCTGATGACAGTTTTGCAGCTTGAAACTTTGAGTGACGGTAGGATTGTGACTCAGGCACAATATGTCGGCCGGGAATATCGGAAGTATTTTGAAGATGTCGGCTGTGACCATGCTCTGGATCCATATGATCTCTACGTTCCTATGATGCTGTCAGCTTTTCATTCACAAGGTGCTCCGGCATGGATCAATAAAGTGATCAATCGCAACCATGGACATCAAATTGCCACTAAAAAAACTGATTCTTTACATATTGGTAAAACCTGGCTGGAGCTGATAAAAACGAATAAACAGAACCATGGAATTATGCCTCTTGCAGTTGTTATAAATGAAGTAGTACTTATCAATCCTGATGCTTCATTTGAAATTCCGAAAGACAGTTTAATAATGCAGCTGGAACCGTTTGAAATTTCGGAAGGCAGTTCGTTAATGCAATTTGATGTCACTGAGTCAAGCTCAAAAGGCGATCTTGAAAAAAATGCTATTGATGTGATGGGAATGGATGAAATAGGTATCGACGGACACATTTTAATTAGCTCCGATAATCAGGTGTTCATTAATCGATGTTTGCTAGAATTGAGTCAAAGAAATCAACCTGAGAAGATAATCGTGCTTTCAGATACTCCGTTAATGGAGGAAATTCCTGATAACTTGGATGTCGAATGGATTGAAGGAGATTCAAACTCTGAAAAATCGTTTCTGGAAGCCAGATCATC
>Ga0207916_1000207_pt1 | contig 10540 bp, 11 predicted proteins | sample DeeseametaMP1141_FD_184194 | JGI IMG/M metagenome (GOLD analysis project Ga0207916, IMG submission 184194) | Marine microbial communities from the Deep Indian Ocean - MP1141 (SPAdes) | ecosystem: Environmental > Aquatic > Marine > Oceanic | place: South Indian Ocean | collected 2011-03-05 | reverse complement strand
GCAGTTAAAAGAAATAAAGCAAAAAGAATAATGAGAGAATTAGCCAGAAAAATACTTATTAATGGTAAAATAAATTCATATTATGTGTTAATAGCTAAAACTTCACTACTTGAAGAAAAATTTGAAAAACTGCTATTAGAACTTAAAGAAAAAGCAAATGATTAATAAATATATTTCATTCCCTTTAATTTTAATGATTAGATTATATCAGCTTTTTATTTCACCCCTTCTTGGTCAAAACTGTAGATATCTACCTACATGTTCAGAATACTCAGTTAAATCATTAAAAGAACATGGCTTATTTAGAGGATCAATATTATCAATAAAGAGAATTTCAAAGTGTCATCCTTGGGGTTCACATGGTTTTGATCCAGTACCAAAGAAAACCGATTTGAACAAATGAACGAACAACGAAATTTATATCTTGCTATTGGCATTTCAATTGCAATCATTATTTTTTTTCAATTTTTATTTCCAACTCAACCCATTCAAACAACATCCTTTGAAGAAGATGAAGTTTTAGAACCTGCTACGTCAATTGATGGGCAAGGTAATGAAACTATTTCAGAAATAAAAAGTCGGGATGAGGCTTTAATTGAAACAGATAGAGTTATTTTTAGTAATTCATCAATAGAAGGTTCCATAAATCTTAAAGGTGCAATTCTTGATGATCTTATATTATCAAAATATAAAACAAGTTTAGAACCTGGCTCTGATAATATTCAACTTCTATTACCAGAAGGAACATCAAATCCCTATTATATTGAAACTGGGTGGAAAGAATTGAAAGATACTGAGGTAGAATTACCAGATTTAGAAACAATTTGGAAAACTAACTCTACTAACTTAACTCCCTCAAACCCTGTAACATTAAGTTGGACAAATAATCAAAATATAACTTTTAAAATTAATTATACGATTGATGATGAATATATGTTTTCAATTACTCAAGAAATTGAAAATAAAGGAAATACTAATATTGAAGTATTCCCTTACCGATTAATTAAAAGAATAAATACTCCAGACACTATTAATTTTTTTATTCTTCATGAGGGTTTTATAAGTTTAATTAATGATGAATTATTAGAAAAAAATTATGATGATATTGCTGATGATTGTAATTCATCAATGCCATCTAAGAAGGAATTTTGTGATAACAAAGCACAAGGTGGTTGGTTAGGGTTTACAGACAAGTATTGGATGTCCGCTTTAATACCTGATGCCAATCAGTCAATTAATGTTAATTATAGATATGGCAATAATGGAAGGGATAGTTACAGAGCTGGATACGTAGGACAAATATACAAAGTTAGTTCTGGTGAAAGTTTAGAATACGGTGGAAAATTATTTGTAGGTGCGAAAAAATTAAATGTTTTAAGTGCTTACGATGAAAAACTTTCTATCCCAAGATTTACAGATGCTATCGACTGGGGATGGTTTAGTTTCTTAACAAAACCAGTCTCATATGCAATTAATTGGTTTTTTGGGTATGCAGGTAATTTTGGTTTAGCAATTATTGCCTTTACCATTTTAATGCGTTTAATCTTGTTCCCTCTTGCACAAGCATCATTCAAATCAATGGCAAAAATGAAAAAACTTCAGCCAGATATGCAAAGATTAAAAGAGACATATCCTAATGATAGACAGAAAATGCAACAAGAATTAATGGCTTTATATAAGAGAGAAGGTGCTAATCCAGTAGCAGGTTGTCTGCCAATATTAGTTCAGATACCAATTTTCTTTTCTTTATATAAAGTTTTATTTGTAACGATTGAAATGTACCATGCACCTTTTTATGGATGGATACATGATCTCTCTGCTCCTGATCCATTAGGCTTAATGACAGTTTTTGGATTAGTTCCTTGGGATGTACCGCCATTACTTTCCATAATTGATATTGGAATTCTTCCAATAATTATGGGTTTCACAATGTGGTTACAGCAAAAATTAAATCCAGCACCTGCTGATCCTACACAAGCTAGAATTTTTGCATTACTTCCTTTTGTATTTACTTTTGTACTAGCTGGATTTGCAGCTGGGCTAGTTTTATATTGGTCTGTAAATAATATTTTATCAATTGCTCAACAGTGGTTCATTCAAAGAAGAATACTAGCCAAAAATGGCTAGCCTAAATAAAAATCTAAATAAGTTTTTCAATAACAATAAGTTTGTAGGTTCATTTCCTTCGTACAAAGATATTCCTTACTTAGAGATTAAAAGGGAATGTTGTTTTATAGGAAGGTCAAACGTTGGAAAATCAAGTTTAATAAATTCAATAACTGGAACTAAAAAATTAGCTAAAACAAGTAAAACACCAGGAAGAACACAAGCGATAAATATTTTTGTCATTAGTGAAAAAATTAATATGATAGATTTACCAGGTTATGGTTTTGCAAAAGTATCAAAAGTTGCAAGAGAAAATCTAATGACACTTATAGAAGAGTATATTGAAAATAGAGATAAATTAGATCATGTTTTTTTACTTATAGACTCAAAGGTTGGAGTCAAAAATTCTGATATAGATATGTTTGATTTATTAGGTAATTGTTCAAGAAAATTCTCTATAATTTTAACAAAAATTGATAAGGTTTCTAAAAGTTATTTAGATTATCAAAAAAAATCAATTCTGAGTTTAATGAAAAATTATAAAGATTCTTTTGAAAATATCTATCAATCTGAAACAAAGAAAAATAATGGTATTACTGAAATCCAAAGATCTATATACGGGATTTCACAATCATCATGAAATTTGATTTTTTATCGGAAAGTGATCAAGCTTATTTTATTCATAAAGCTTCTACATTAGTTGAAGCTCTTCCTTACATAAGAGAACATAGTGGAGATACTATTGTTATAAAGTATGGTGGACATGCAATGGGAGATAAAAAACTGTCAGAGAGTTTTTCCAGAGATATTGGATTATTAAAAGAAGTAGGTGTGTCGCCAATTATTATTCATGGTGGAGGGCCTCAAATTGGTGAAAGACTTAAATCAAAAAATATATCAACACAATTTGTTGAAGGATTACGAGTTACTGATAAAGAAACAATCAAGGTAGTTGAAGAAGTCTTATCTAAAGATATCAATTCAGAAATAGTGGAATCTATAAGTGCCTCTGGAGGAAAAGCAATAGGAGTATCTGGTAATGATAACTTAGTCACTGCAACTAAATTTAACGTGGAAATTAAAGATAGTGATTCAAATATTGAAAAAATAGTTGATATTGGTTTTGTTGGACAACCAAAAAAATTAAACAAAGATATGCTAACTAGCTTTATAAAAAATGGTCAAATACCTGTCATATCTCCTTTAGGTAAGGATGAAAATAATTTTACATATAATATTAATGCTGACACTGTTGCGGGTTTTATAGCAGGTGAGTTACAGGCAAGTAAATTATTATTACTAACCGATGTACCTGGAATTTTAGACAAAGATGAAAAATTAATCTCATCAATAACTTTAGAAGAAGCTAAAAGTATTGCTAATAAAGAATATATTTCTGGAGGTATGAAGCCGAAAATTAATACATGTATTGATGCAATGAAAAAAGGTGTTAAAAAATCTACTATTTTAGATGGAAGAATTCCTCATTCAGTAATATTAGAGTTATTCACTGAACATGGAATTGGTACACAAATAACAAGTAATTAAATGAGCTTTAAAGATAACATCAATACCTGGATATTTGATCTAGACAACACACTTTACTCTGCAGACAGTGGAATTTTTCAGCAAGTACATAAGTTAATGGGTGAATTTGTAGCTAAAAATTTAAATATGGAATTAGCTGAAGCAAAAAAACTACAAGCAAAATATTACAAGCAACATGGTACAACTCTAAGAGGTATGATGGATAATCATGGTGTAGATCCTGATCATTTTTTAGAAGAAGTTCATAAGTTAGATTACTCAATTGTTGGTCCAAATCAAAATCTTAATGATGAATTATATAAACTTGAGGGAAGAAAAATTATTTATACAAATGCAAATAAGCAACATGTCTTAGATGTGTTAGAGAAAATAAATCTTACAAATTTTTTTGATGAAATATATGATATTAAAATGGCTGATTATGTTCCCAAGCCAGAAATTTCTCCCTATGAAAAAATTATCGACTTATTTGATATAGAAGCAAATAAATCAGCAATGTTTGATGATATTGCAAAAAATTTAGTTCCAGCAAAAAAAGTTGGTTTTACACCTGTCTGGGTTGATGCTGGTTATGAAAATTTTTCCGATGATATTGAAGCATCTAAAGAATATTTAGATTTTCAAACAAGAGATTTGAGTTTATTTTTAAAAGATGTAAATGAGGGTAAAATATGAGTGATCTCGAAAAAATTATAAATGATGCCTTTGAGGATAGAGATAATATTAATGTCAATACTGCAGGTGATATTAGAAATGCAGTAGATGAAACTTTAAACAAACTTGATAGTGGAAGCTTAAGGGTTTGTGAAAAAATTAATAATGAATGGCAAGTTAATCAATGGATTAAAAAGGCAATTCTTTTAAGTTTCAGATTAAATGATAATGAAATTATTAAAGCATCGCATGCCACTTGGTTTGACAAAGTAGAAAGTAAAACTGCAAATTGGACTAAAGATGATCATCTGAAAGCAGGATTTCGATATGTACCAGATGCTGTTGTAAGAAAATCTGCATTTATTGCTAAAGGTGTTGTTTTAATGCCTTCTTTTGTAAATCTTGGTGCATATGTTGATGAAGGAACGATGATTGATACTTGGGCAACAGTTGGCTCATGTGCGCAAATAGGTAAAAACTGTCATATTTCTGGAGGCGCTGGTATTGGCGGTGTACTTGAGCCTCTTCAAGCAAATCCTGTGATTATTGAAGACAATTGTTTTATTGGAGCTAGAAGTGAAGTGGCTGAAGGTGTTATTGTTGGTGAAGGTGCGGTTTTATCAATGGGTGTATTTATTGGAGCATCTACAAAAATAGTCGATCGATCAACTGGAGAAATTCATATGGGAAAAGTTCCAGCGTATTCAGTTGTGGTACCAGGTACGTTACCAGGAAAAAAAGAAGGGGATATTAATCCTTCTTTATACTGTGCTGTTATTGTTAAAAGAGTTGATGAAAAAACTAGAAGCAAAACATCAATCAATGATCTTTTAAGAGATTAATGTCAGAAATTAATTTTGATCCAGTTACTCTTACACAATCCTTAGTTAAATGTGCAAGTGTAACTCCAAAAGATGAGGGAGCTTTAACAGTCGTTGAAAATCATCTAAGTGCTATAGGATGTGACTGTCATCCATTAACTTTCTCTGGAAACAATTCTTATGAAGTAAAAAATTTATTTGCAACGATAGGAAATGAAGGAAAGCATTTTGCTTATGCTGGTCACACAGATGTAGTTCCAGTAGGAAATGAAAGTTCTTGGAAATATCCTCCTTTTTCAGCAAAAATAGATGATGGTAAACTTTATGGAAGAGGTAGTGAAGATATGAAAAGCAGTGTTGCTTGTTTCATTAGTGCCGCTAAAAGATTTGTAGATAAATATAAAAATATTCCAGGTAAGATTTCATTTATTATTACAGGAGATGAAGAAAGAGATTCTGTAAACGGCACACCAAGAATTCTAGAATGGGCAAGTAAACAAAATTATAAATTTGATCATTGTCTAGTTGGTGAACCAACTTCTAAAAATGAGGTCGGCGATAAAGTAAAAATTGGAAGAAGAGGATCAGTTAGTTTCTTTTTTCAGGTAAAAGGTATTCAAGGACATACAGCGAATTCTCATTTAGCTGAAAATTCTTCACATCACTTAGTGAATTTATTAAATAGTATATTAGAAGAGCGGCTCGATGAAGGTAATGAAAATTTTTTACCAACATCAGTTCAAATCGCTACTATTGATATTGGCAATCCTGTTCAAAACGTAATTCCGGAATTAGCTAAAGCAACAGTTAATATTAGATTTAATGATATGCACTCATCTGACTCACTTATAAAATGGATTGATAATAAAATAGAAAAGATTTTCTCTAAACTGGAAAACGCTAGTTGCACTTATACTTATGATGCAACAGCTGAGTCATTTTTGAATAAAGCAGGTGATTTATATAATATTATTTCAAAATCAATTTCTGATGTCACAGGCAGAAATAGCCCGCCTGAGCAAGCAACCGATGGTGGTACTTCTGATGCAAGATATATAAAGAACTATTGTGAAGTAGTAGAGTTAGGTCTTAGAAATCAAACTCTTCATAAAGTAGATGAATTTGTTTTTGTTGAAGATATTATTAAATTAGAAAATATTTATTTTAGAATTTTAGAAAATTATTTTGATGTTAATTAATATCCATCAGATGGATTAACATCTGATTTTATATTTTTATTTTTTCTTAGTTTTTTATATTTGGAGTACATATATTTAACAGATGGCTCTATAGCTGTTACACCTGCAACGTGTGGAGTAATAGTTACATTTGGCAGTTTCCAAAATTGACTACTTGATTTTAAAGGTTCATCTTTAAAGACATCTAAATAAGCATAAAAATTTTTGTTTTTCTTTAAATGATTTAGAAGATCTTTCTCTTCAATTGCATTTCCTCTGCCTATATTTATTAAACAAGAATTTTTTTTCATATTCTTTAAAAACTTTTTATCTATTATATTATTTGTTTGAGCTGTTGATGGTAGAATAGAAATGATAACATCAGAGCTTTTGATAAAACTTATAATATTTTTACCCGTATATATTTTTACATTTTTTACTTTTGCTCGATTTTTTTTATATGCAATAACATTATAATTTAATTTATTTAGTAATTTAGCAATATGATTTCCTAAAAAGCCTAGACCTAAAATACCTACTGTTAAATTTTTATTATCAATTGGTGTTCTTTCTCCAGACCAGTATTGTTTGATTTGAGAATTTTGAAAAATTTTAAAATTTAATTGATAATTTAGTATTTGAGCTAAAGAATAATTGGCAATTCTCTCCCCCATTTCTTCATCTTTTATTCTGATTATGGGAATTTTTTTATTATAATTTTTAAGTTTTAGAATGTGATCTACTCCAGCTCCCATAGAGAAAATAACTTGGAGATTTTTTAGTCTTGAAAGAATATTATCTGGTAGATTCCAAATAATTGCACAATTTACATCATTAAAATTTTTATAATCTTTGATAGAAATTATTTTTTCATTTTTAAAATATTTTTTTATTGTTTTTTTCCAAACATCAATTTTATCAAAAGTTGTGTTATGAAATAAAATAGTCATTGAATATCATCTATTAACTTATTGTATTTTACTACTTGTTTTTCCCAGATTAATTCATTTTCTGCTCTATTTTTTGCATTTTGTCCTAATTCAATTCTATTTTGTTTGTTCTCAACTAAATTCTTAATTGATTCATCTAATTCATTAAAATTATTAATAATTAAACCTGTTTTATTATGCAATACAGCTTCAGGAGTACCTCCAACATTTGAGGCAATTGAAGGAATTCCATATTGTGCTGCTTCAATGTAGGCGATTCCAAAACCTTCAATAGAATTTGCATGAGTTTCATCTATTGTCGGCATGATCATAATATCAGTCTTAGAAAAAATGAATTTTTTTTGATTTTCATTTATTGTTCCAACTAACTTCACATTTGATTCTAGATTATAATTTTTTATTTCTTTCTTTATATTCTCTAACTGATCACCTTCACCAGCAATTATATATTGAATATCTGGATAAATTTTTTTTAAATTAAAAATAGATTTAAGAATATACGAATGTCCTTTTCTTTTTTCTAGTCTGGCAAGAGTAAGCAACGTTGGATAACTATCGTCTAAATCTATTGCTTGTTCTATAATATCCTTAGTAGATTTTACACCTGGATAGATAACCTCAATTTTTTTTAAGTTTTCACTTATTTTTGAAAGTAAGTTTTTAGTATATGATGAATTGACCACCAATGCGTTTGCTAATTCTAAAACTTTCTTTATTCGTTTATGATGATTATCGTTTTTGATTATTATTTCGTTTCCATGAACAAGACTAATAATTGGGATTTTTTTTTCTTTTAAAAAATTAATTGGTAACTCAAGACTTTTCCAGCTATCAGTGATGACTGCTTTAATATTATTTGAAGAACAAATATTTTTAAGTTGATTAAATTTATTTCTTTTTCTTAAAAATTTTAAACCCTTAAATCTTAATATTGAAAAATTTTTATTGTTTTTATCAAATTCTAAATCTTTAGCACTGTTTTGTTGGTCAGCTAAAACCTTTACATCGTGTTTATGACTTAAATTTAATGCTATGTCATGCATCAATGTTTCAATTCCCCCTACTCTAGATGGAAAACATTGTGTTAAAATTATTATCATTGAAAGTTATAATATTATAAAATCTATGAAGTATTAATGTACAAAGTCAATCAGGAACAATTAATTTTAATTATTATTAAATAATTTAAGTACATTTAAATTTTTAAAATATTTATATATGCATTTTTTGCATATTAAAATTCATATTTTTATACTTTGATTGCATAGAATAATTACTATTTTATAATTGAAAGGAATAAATAATGATTAATGTTTTTAACTTTTTTAACAAAGTTTACGAGGATTTAAGCGACAAAAACTACAATAATGATGAGGATTTAGTTAAATATTTCAAATCTGAATACGGAAAAGAATGGAAAATTGAATTAGATAAGCATCTTATAAGAACTGAATTTGATATCAATAAGAAAGCCGCATAATTGGCGGCTTTAACTAAACTTCAGAAGTTACCTTTTTAAGCCAATCTCTTTCTTGATTATCAAGGTGCGTGTGCAATTTTTCATACACCTTTCTATGATATTTATTTAGCCAATTTCTTTCAATTTGATCAAGCGTGCTACTTTCAATGAGATCCAGATCTATTGGACACCACGAGATATTTTCAAAATATAATTTCTTATCATTATTCTCTTTTATCACGACTAAATTTTCTATTCTTATACCATATTCATTTTCTTTATAGTATCCAGGTTCATTGGATAAAATCATTCCTGGAAGCAACTCAACGCTATCAAACATTGATTTTTTTGCAATACGTTGTGGGGCTTCATGGACACTCAAAAAACTTCCTATACCGTGACCGGTACCATGATCATAATCTAAATTAATTTCTTGTAGACTTTTTCTTGCTAGATAATCAATATCAGTTCCTTTTGTTCCCTTTTCAAAAACATGATTTGATAATGCAATATGACCTTTAAGAACTCTCGTAAATCTATCTTTTTGTTCTGTTGTTGCTTCACCTAAAATTATAGTTCTTGTTATATCGGTTGTTCCATCAAAATATTGCCCTCCTGAGTCAACAAGATAAATATTATTATCTGAGAAAGATGATTTTCCTTCTTCAGTAACACGGTAATGAGGAAGGGCTGCATTTTGATCAATTGCTGATATTGTATCAAAAGATAGAGAATGAAATAATTCATTTTTTCTTCGCAGATTTTCTAAATGATGTGCAACACTTATTTCATCATTTGATTTAGGATCCATGATATTTTTTAACCAATAAATATATTTAGTAATACTAACACCATCTCTTATATGTGCTTTTTTGGCTCCATTTATTTCAGTTTCATTTTTGATAGCTTTTAGCAAAATACATGGATTTGCTAAATTTTTAGTATTTATTTTTTGTTTTCTTAAAAGATCTAAAAAATAAAAAGTGGTGGAATTAAAATCTAAACCAATTGATTCAGATGAATTAATGTTATTAAAAATTGATCCGATATTTTCAATATTATTAATATTTATTAGTGTTTGGATTTCTTTTTTAAGTATTTCTGACATAGCAGACTCTTTGATGTACAAAGAGTGTTTATTATTTTTTGAAATTAGAAGATATGAATAAAGGAGTGGTGTATATTTAATATCATCTGCTCTTAAATTTAATAGCCAAGCAATATTATCAAGCCCAGAAACAAAGTAATGATCAATTTCATTTTGATCTAAAAATTTTTTTAAAATATCTAATTTCTCAATTCTGCTCTGACCAGCAAAACTTGTTGGATGATCAAATATATCTGTATACTGAGTTTTTGGTTGATTTTCCCATATTAAATCAACAAAATTTTTATCTATTAGTTGGAGTTGAGATGTTGAATTCTCTAACATTTTTTCCACTTTTTCAATTTCTATAATTGAATGAAGAGTTGGATCTAATGCAATTTTACATTCTTTTTCTAATAAAATTTTTTCTAAATCTGTCCAAAAGCTATTTAAGTGTTTTGCTTGAATCTCTTTGGCATTAATTTGAGTATTTGCTTGAAAAGTATATCGTCCATCAACATACAAGAAGGCATCTGTTGGTGTTATAATTGCTCTTCCTGCTGAACCAGAAAAGTTTGTTATAAAATTTAATCTTTCTGCATTTGGGGAAATATACTCATTTAAATATTCATCACTTCTATTAATGACAAAAATATAGTGTTAGTAGATATTACTGCTGATTGGTGTGTAACATGTCAAACAAATAAAATTTTTGTCTTAAATTCAAAGAAGGTTGT
>Ga0207916_1000204_pt1 | contig 10600 bp, 4 predicted proteins | sample DeeseametaMP1141_FD_184194 | JGI IMG/M metagenome (GOLD analysis project Ga0207916, IMG submission 184194) | Marine microbial communities from the Deep Indian Ocean - MP1141 (SPAdes) | ecosystem: Environmental > Aquatic > Marine > Oceanic | place: South Indian Ocean | collected 2011-03-05 | reverse complement strand
CTGTTTGTTTTTCATGCACGTCATTCTTGGATTTCTCAGCGCCGAAACCTTTTTGTCCGGCAGTATCCGGACACGATTGCCGAACTGTCAGGGAATATGTTTTTGCCTCCGGATCATGTGAGCCGCGGATGTGGAGTTCCGGTGTGCCTGACTGACCGTACCAGCGCCTGAATTGCTGTAAATCAACTCCGTTTGCATCTTCCATTGCTGCGACAAAATTGTCACAGGTCACGGCTTGTCCATCGTGTCGATCAAAATAAAGATCAGTGCCTTTGCGAAAATTTTCTCGGCCCAGCAGAGTATAGATCATACGTACAACCTCGGCACCTTTTTCATAAACTGTCATGGTGTAGAAGTTATTGATTTCCATGTAAGAATCAGGACGTATCGGATGACTCATCGGTCCGGCGTCTTCAGGAAACTGATGCACACGCAGGCGGTCCGCGTCTGCGATACGCTGCACTGCTCTGGAATTCAGGTCTGAGGAAAATTCCTGATCACGGAAAACGGTGAAACCTTCCTTGAGGCTCAGTTGAAACCAGTCACGGCAGGTGACACGATTTCCAGACCAGTTGTGAAAATATTCGTGTCCAACCACACCCTGGATATTGTAGAAATCTGTGTCAGTCGCAGTTTCCTGAGAAGCAAGGATCAGCTTGGAATTAAAAATATTGAGCCCTTTGTTTTCCATGGCTCCCATATTGAAATCATTGACTGCTACAATCATGAACAAATCAAGGTCATACTCCCGCCCGAAACGTTCTTCATCCCAGCGCATCGACTCTTTGAGCGAGCGCATGGCGTGATCGCAAAATTCAATATTTTCCGCTTCAACGTATATTTGCAATTTCACCTCACGTCCGGAAGATGTCCGGAATGAGTCCTCAATGTGCAGTAAATCTCCGGCGACCAGCGCGAAAAGATAAGCCGGTTTTGGGAAAGGATCTTCCCATTTTACCCAGTGTCGGCCGTCAGTTAGTTTTCCGCTGTCGAGCAGATTTCCATTTGAAAGCATCACCGGATAGAGCTGCGGATCGGCGGAAATGGTCGTGCTGTAAAGTGACATGACATCCGGACGGTCCAGGAAATATGTTATTTTACGGAAACCTTCTGATTCGCATTGAGTGCAGAACAGTTTGCTGGATTTGTAAAGACCCTCAAGCTCGGTGTTGTTTTGCGGTTGAATCCGGACCTCCGTTGACAGTACAAATTTTTCCGGAACATCATTAATTGTAAGTTGAGATTCATCAACTTGATACTGATCCTGCGTCAGTTCCACATTATCCAGAATGACAGCCATAAGTTCCATCTTATGTCCATTGAGTACCAGTGTTTTACTGTTTTCAGCGGAAGCAGGATTTCGCCTGAAATTCAATTCTGCTTTTACTGTCGTCCATTCTTCAGCTAAATCAATGTGCAAATCCACCGTATCGATCAAAAACTGTGGAGGCCTGTAATCTTTGAGATAAATTGTTTGAGGGGTTTGGGTTTTCATGCTATTCTTCCACAAGCTGGAGTTGAGTTTTTATTGCCAGAATCTGAAGAATAATGAACCTTTAAGATAGAAAAAATCAATGGAGAAAATTCGTGTTTTTCAGACATATTTTTTATACCAGCTGTTAATAGTTATACTTTTTAAGTAGACGATAATAATAAAAAAACTACAGAAAAATGGAAAGCGGAAACGTCAAAAATCACCATGAACATGGTCATCATCATTCAGGAGATGTTGAAGCACTCGGCGGCGCGTTTCTGCTAAATTTTATTTTCACGCTGATTGAAATTGCGGGAGGATTATGGACAAACAGCGTCGCTATTTTAGCGGATGCTTTGCACGATGCAGGTGATTCATTGGCGTTGTTACTCGCGTGGTATTTACAGAAAGCGTCGGGGAAGGAAAGAGATCAGCGGTTTTCCTATGGTTATGGACGTTTATCGCTTTTGGCCGCGTTGATCAATGGAGTGGTCCTTCTGGCAGGTTCGATTGTGGTTATTGTACATGTCATCCCCCGCCTGTTTGAACCACAGATTGTTGACGCAACAGGTATGTTTTGGCTGGCATTGCTGGGAATTGCGTTTAATGGTTTTGCTTTTTGGCGCAATCAAAAAAGTCAGTCCCTGAATGCAAAAATGGTCAACTGGCATTTAATGGAAGATGTGCTGGGCTGGACGGTTGTGCTGATCGGCAGTATTGCCATGCACTTTGGTGATTTTCCCTGGCTGGATCCATTGATGGCACTGGGAGTGACGCTCTTTATTTTATGGAATGTTTTCCGAAGTTTGAGACATGTTGCCAGAATATTTTTGCAATCCAATCCGGAAGACCTTGACCTCGACGCACTTGAAAGTGAACTGCGTTTAATGAATAACGTAGAAGATGTACACGACGTACACGCCTGGTCGCTGGATGGTAAATACCATGTGCTCAGCTTGCATGTGGTGATTAGTCAAATTCCTGATCAGGAGACTCTGGTTCAACTCAAAAACCAAATTCGCGAGCAGACACGGAAAATGGGAGTTGATCATGCCACTATTGAAATTGAACTTCCTTCAGAAGCATGTGTCCTGGAAAATTGTTGATGATTCATCTCTGCATGTTGCTTTTTCCTGCTGATCTTCCCTCAAAAATATGTAGAAATTTCCGGCAGAGATTTTCTCTGAATATCCGGAACTCTGGCATCTGCTGCAGGATATCCTACGACCAGTAATAAAAAGGGGCGTTCCCTTTCTGGACGCTCCAGGATTTGGTTCAGGAAACGCATTGGGCTTGGAGTATGGGTGAGTGACGCCAATCCTGAATGGTGAATGGCGCTGATCAATAATCCTGTGGCAATTCCCACTGACTCATTTACATAATAGTGTTTGACACGTTTCCCTTTTTCGTCAAGACCATATACCTTGGCAAAAATGGCAATCAAATAAGGAGCAGTTTCTAAAAAGGGTTTGTTTTCATCCGTTCCCAGTGGTGCAAGAGCTTCGAGCCATTCTCTGCTTGCGCGGCTTTTGTAAAAATCCTGCTCCTCCTTTTCCGCAGCCTCCCGGATTTGAAGCTTAATTTCCAGATCAGAAACCACGACAAAATGCCATGGATGCTGATTTGCTCCGTTCGGGGCAGTGTCTGCGGTACGTAAACAATTTTCAATAATATCAAGAGGTACTTTACGCCTGGAAAAATCGCGAACCGTTCGACGCCGCTTCATATTTTCGTAGTACTCCAGCGAACGACGCTGAACTTCTTCAATTGGATATTCCTGATAATCCAGGGGTATAGTGGGAATTAGAGCGGTAGAGATTGAATTACTGCTGTCTTTCATTACACATTTATTTTGAGGAGAAAACGATGTGACTACATCATGCAATTTTTTACAGGGAAGTGCAAATGACAGACCTTTGTTCATGCGAACTAACATGAATCCGGCATTAATAATTTGCCCGTCAGAGTAGCAAAAAAAACCTTCGGATGAGAAAGGAAGTGAAAAACTGGGAAGCACCGCTTACTGGATGCGTTGTGGTTTTTGTTTTTGAAGAAATAAGTTTAATGGTGTTCTCCATCAATGAAGGTTCATTTAATTTTTAAATAGCGAGCGGAAGATTTATCGCAGTTTGTGATGAGTAGCGTTGCGTGCAAGATGAGGTCCCTCAAAAAGTGAAGAAAAGAAAAATAAAGCTGAAAGACACAATTTTACCTTCACATAGTCTGGAAAAGTTTCAATGGGAAAAATAATTATATTTTTAGCTTGACATGAACATAATACCCCTATAAGGTATAAAAGAATGATGAAACGATAGGGCTTTGCTACGTCTCCGCCTCAGGCCGCCGTGTAATGCAGCCCTACCCGGTTTATGTGTTCTTTTGGATTTTGTTATAAAATCGAACATGCAAAGATTCCTTAATTTTGGAGGAAAAATGGAACAAGCGATACAAATTATCAATTTGGATATTCAGGGGATGACTTGTGCCGGCTGTGTGAATTCAGTGGAAAAAGCCCTGGGCAACGTAGATGGTGTGGATTTGGCGGAAGTCAATTTTGCGCTGAACCGGGCAGCCGTTCATTACAATCCGGAAATCGCGAATCCATCGGTTCTGGAATCCGCTGTTGAAGAAGCAGGATTTGAGGCTCAGCGATTGAAGGATACTGAGGATGCACCGGAACCATCCGAGCAATCGGAACAGGAATACTTGAAATTCCGCAGCAAAATGTGGCTGGCGCTTGGATTTTCAGTACCGCTTGTTTTGCTGGCCATGTTGCCGATGTTAGGTTTTTCACTTCCCAACCGGTTTGCTCCGGAAACGGAACCCCTGAGCTACGGGCTGATTCAATTGCTGTTGACTTTGCCTGTGCTTTGGGCCGGACGTGATTTTTATACCAAAGGTATTTCCACATTGTTGCATCGTACCCCCAACATGGATACCCTCGTAGCCATGGGAACTGCTGCGGCGGTTGGGTTCAGTTTGTGGAATTTATTTGGAACGCAACTGAACGCAGAAGGTTTTTATTTTGAAACAGCAGGTGTGATCATCGCACTAATTTTGATGGGAAAATCGCTCGAAGCCAAAAGCCGCAGCCGTGCTTCGGCAGCGATCAGTTCGTTGTTGAAATTGCGTCCCAAAGAAGCAGTCCTGGTGCATGAGGGAAAGGAATCAAGCATTTCAATTGATTTGGTACATCCCGGAGATGTCCTGCGTGTTCGTCCGGGAAGTATTGTGCCGGCAGATGGAATCGTTGTGGAAGGCTCAAGTTTTGTGGACGAATCGATGCTCACCGGTGAGCCGCTTCCCGTTGAAAAAACTGTTGGAGATCACGGTTCCAGTGGATCTGAAGTCACCGGAGGAACCCTCAACACCAACGGAGTGCTCACGATTCGAGTACAGCGCGTGGGAGGAGAAACAACACTGTCCCGCATAATCCGGCTGGTGGAAAACGCTCAACTGGCCAAAGCACCGGTAGCACGTTTGGCCGATCAAGTTGCAGGCGTTTTCGTTCCTGTGGTTTTGGTAATTGCGGCCTTTACCGGAGTTGGGTGGTGGCTTTCCGGAGCATCCGCCAATGAAATTTTAGGTTACACTGTCGCCGTTTTGGTGATTGCCTGTCCTTGTGCTTTGGGACTGGCCACGCCGATTGCGATTATGGTTGGAACCGGAACCGGCGCACAGCATGGAATTTTGTTCCGGAATGCTCCTGCTCTGGAAGCAGCACATCGACTCGACACCCTCATTCTGGACAAAACCGGAACGCTGACCGAAGGCCGTCCGAAAGTTACGCAAATTATAACAGTTGATACAAAAAATCAAAAACAGGCCCAGACCGAATTATTGAAATTAGCATCGGCAGTAGAACAAGGTTCCGAGCATCCTTTGGGACGAGCTGTAGTTGCTGAGGCGGAAAAACAGAATTTGGAATTACCGCAAATTTCAGAATTTGAAGCGCAAACCGGGTTTGGTGTAAAAGCCGTTTGCAATGGAAATTTAATTTTTGTCGGAAATCCGGCTTTGATGCGCAGAGAAAATATTTTCACTGAAGTTCCTGAAACTTTGGAAAAACTGATTCCATCTGGAAGTACTCCTGTTTTTGTGGCTGTTGACGGGAAACTTACTGGTTCGATATTACTTGCGGATGAGGCAAGACCTGAAAGCGCTGAAGCGGTTCAAAATTTTCAGGAACTTGGTTTGGAAGTTGTGATGCTTACCGGTGATCAAAAAACTTCTGCGGAAGCAGTTGCTGAAAAAACAGGAATCACTAAAATTCATGCTGGTGTTCTTCCGGAAGAAAAATCCAAAATTGTAAAGCAGTATCAGGCACGGGGCGGACACGTGGGCATGATTGGTGACGGCATCAACGATGCTCCGGCATTGGCCCAGTCGGATGTCGGCATTGCAATGGGATCCGGAACCGATGTGGTGCTGGAAACGGCGGACATGGTGCTGATGAAAAATGATTTGCGGCACGTTGCTGACGCATTGCGACTCAGCCGTGCGACCTTGAGGAACATTCGCCAAAATCTTTTTTGGGCCTTTGGTTACAATGTAGTCGGCATTCCGATTGCTGCTGGTTTGTTAGTGCCTTTTGGCGGACCGGCTTTACATCCAATGCTTGCTGCAGGAGCAATGGCGTTCAGTTCTGTTTCTGTTATCACAAATTCCCTGCGCCTGAGGGGATTCTCCTTTTACAAAGCATAATTCCGTATTAAAAAGTCCTGAAACCGTGTCATTTTGAGCGAAGCGAGAAATCTTGGATAATCTTAAACACTGTTATCTGATAGATCTCTCTACGCTCAAGATGACAATACATTCGGTCGAAATGACTGTGTTGATTTAGTTGCTATAACTGTTTTGCCGCTTTCGTTTTTTCTCCATTGTCATCCCACGCATGCGGGATTCCAGAGGAACAACTTCAATACTTGATCTCAAACTTTTTGAAAAACTTGATACCGGATCAAGTTCGGGATTACATATGAAATACTTTTACTGTGAACCGGATTTATATTTGTAATTTTAGCATTGCTTCTTTAATGTGTTGTCCAAATATGAGATGATTTAAGGTTAGAAGTCTAGAAGACACAATACGGTTTAGCATACTCTACAGCAGGCCGTCTCGTGTAAAATCAGTTGTTTTCAATACACCCAAATTATTAATAATGATTACCTCTTTCAGTGAATTCGAACTCAAACCCGCTTTTCTCAAAGCCTTAGACCAAGTTGGTTATGAAACTCCGACCCCAATCCAAGCCCAAACCATACCTTTATTACTGCAAAAAAAAGATGTGCTGGGTCAGGCACAAACAGGAACAGGCAAAACGGCGGCTTTCGCTCTTCCACTGCTTTCCAATCTTAACTTAAGACAAAAAGATCCACAGGTTTTAGTCCTTACTCCGACCCGTGAATTGGCAATCCAAGTCGCAGAAGCTTTTAGCAAATATGCTTCGCAGATGAAAAGTTTTCATGTGCTGCCGATTTACGGAGGTCAGGAATATAGTGGGCAAATACGAGGTTTGAAGCGTGGATCCCATGTAGTGGTTGGAACTCCAGGACGAGTGATGGATCACATGCGCCGCGGTACTTTGAAACTTGATAAACTCAGCACACTTGTTCTGGATGAAGCAGATGAAATGCTGCGGATGGGATTTATTGATGACGTTGAGTGGATTCTTGAGCAAACACCTAAGGAAAGACAAATTGCGCTTTTTTCGGCTACCATGCCGCAGCAGATAAGACGGATTGCCACGCGATATTTGAAAGACCCTGTACAAATTATCATTAAGGATAAAACCACCACTGCCCCTACGATCCGTCAACGTTTCTGGCCGGTGAGCGGGATGCATAAACTGGATGCGCTGACGCGTATCCTGGAAGCAGAACCATTTGAGGCGATACTTATTTTTGTCCGAACAAAAACCGCTACGGTGGAGTTGTCTTCAAAGCTGGAAGCACGCGGTTATGCTTCCTCAGCGCTCAATGGAGATATCAAGCAAAGTCAACGTGAACGTACTATTGAAAATTTGAAGAAGGGAAAGCTGGATATTCTGGTGGCCACAGATGTAGCTGCACGAGGGCTGGATGTAGAACGTATCAGCCACGTGCTGAATTATGATATTCCGCATGATACGGAATCCTATGTGCATCGTATTGGTCGAACGGGACGTGCGGGTCGTGAAGGTGACGCTATTTTGTTTGTTGCACCCCGTGAAAAAAGGATGTTGAATTCCATCGAACGTGCGACCAGGCAAAAGATTGAAATGATGGAACTTCCCTCCACTGAAGTGATCAATGACAAGCGGATTGCTAAATTCAAACAGGATATCAGCGACACTCTTGCAACAGAAGAACTGGGTTTGTTTTATCAAATGATTGAGCAGTATCAACAGGAACACAATGTGCCAGCACTGGAAATTGCTGCTGCTCTTGCACTCCTTTTACAAGGCAACTCCCCATTCCTGTTGCAGAAGCGGGCAAAACAAAAAACAGATTCTGACTGGGAAAAATCCGATTCCAATCGTGTTAAAGAACGAGGTAGAGGTAAAGGAACGGATAAAGGAACAGATAAAGGAAAAGAACGAAGCAAAGGACAGGGAAAAGAGCGCGTTCGTACTCACAGAAAGGAACTGCCGCTGGAAGAGGGGATGGTGCGTTACCGTCTTGAAGTGGGTCACATTCACGAGGTGAAACCCGGCAACATTGTTGGTGCCATTGCAAATGAGGCAGGACTCGATAGTCAGTACATCGGACGGATCAATATTTATGATGATTACAGCGTAATTGATCTGCCGGATGGAATGCCAAAAGATGTGTTGAATGACTTGAAAAAAGTTTGGGTCGCAGGACAACAGTTAAGAATTTCCAATATCTCGAAAGCTCCGAAATCCACAAAATTCTCGTCACGCTCTAAAGACCGTAAAAAAGGAAAAGATACAAATAAAGGGACTATGCGTTCCAAAGTAAGTCGTAAAAAACCGGTACGTAGAAAATGATTTAGTTGACATGAAATTAAGCATAAAATTACTTGATATTACTGACTGTCTCGTAAACAGTCTGAAATCCTCACTGTCATTTCGACCTCGGTGGAAAATATTTATGATATCAGTGTGGTCGCTTATACAGGATTTCTTGCTTGGCTCGAAATGACACGGTTTTGAGACTTTTTATGAAAACAGCATTACTTATTTATTTACAATTATCATGAACCCACTTTCATATTTAAATAACGCAGATATTGGCGCATTTGAAGGGCTTTATCAGCAATATCAGCAGGACCCCAACTCTATAGATCAGGAGTGGAGGAATTTTTTTGAAGGATTTGAATTTTCAAAGGCAGATTTTTCTCAGGAAGCCCAAGCTAAGCCGGTTGTTGATCATACTGAAGAAGTTGTTCCAGAACAGTTTCAAAAAGAGATGGCAGTCAGCAACCTGATTGGAGCTTATCGCCAGCGCGGGCACATGTTCGCAAACACCAATCCTGTACGTCCTCGGCGGATACATGAGGGAGAAATAGTCCTAGAAAGTTTTGGCTTAAGTGAAGCGGATATGGATACGGAGTTTCATGCGGGTACACGTGTTGGAATTGGAAATGCAACTTTGCGTGAAATTTTCGAATTATTGGAACAAACGTATTGTGGTTCCATCGGAGTGGAATACAAATTTGTAAGGACAATAGAGATTATAAACTGGCTTGAGCAAAAAATGGAATCCTGCCGCAACACACCAAATTTTTCTCGTGAAGAGAAAATCGAGCTTTTACGTAAAACGAATGAAGCAGTGGCCTTTGAAAGTTTTCTGCATACTAAATTTGTGGGACAAAAAAGATTTTCACTTGAAGGAGGAGAATCAATTATTCCTGCACTTGATATGATACTTGAGTATGGTGCTGAACTTGGTGTGGAAGAGTTTGTGATTGGAATGGCACATCGCGGCAGGTTAAATGTGCTGGCAAATATCTTAGGAAAAACCTACAGCGATATTTTTGCTGAATTTGAAGGAAAGGCCTTTGGTAGCGACGGATTTTCCGGTGATGTGAAATACCACATGGGCTATTCAAGTGACAAGAAAGTGCGCAGTGGAAAAAAAGTGCACCTGAGCCTGACCCCAAATCCATCACACCTGGAAGCAGTAAATCCGGTTGTGGAAGGAATTTCCCGGGCCAAAATAGATCAATATCACGAGGGCAATGTTAAAAAACTGGTGCCGATTCTCATTCACGGAGATCACTCAATGGCAGGCCAGGGTATCATTTATGAAGTTTTGCAAATGTCGAAACTTCCGGGATACGAAACTGGCGGAACTGTACATTTGGTGATTAACAATCAGGTTGGATTCACTGCAGATTTTATGGAAGGACGTTCCAGCACTTATTGTACGGATGTGGCAAAAACAACTCTTTCACCTGTATTTCACGTTAATGCAGATGATATTGAGGCTGTAGCCTATGTTACAAAACTCGCACTTGAGTTTCGTCAAGAATTCCATCGGGATGTATTTGTCGATATTTTGGGTTACCGGCGGCATGGTCACAATGAAGCAGATGAACCAAGATTTACACAGCCCGATTTGTATCGACGGATTGCGAGGCATCCAAAGGTCAGGGAAGTTTACAGTAAGAAACTGGTGGAATCCGGAAGTTTTACGGAAAAAGAAACAACGCAAATGGAAGATGAATTCAAGCAGTACCTCAACGACCGTTTGGAGGAATCGAAGCAACAGGAAACGGCCTCTGTTACTTCATTTCTGGAAGGCGTCTGGTCTGGAGTCCGGAGAGCGGAAGAAAAGGATTTTGAAAAATCTCCGGAAACAGGAGTGTCCAGAAAGAAATTTGTAGAAATCAGCGAACTGGTGACAGACTTGTCAAGATCCGGAAGTCCCGGTGCTGATTTGAAATTTTTTGCAAAAATCCAAAAGCTGTATAAAAACCGCCGGAAAATGGTTACAGAGAAAAAACAGCTTGATTGGGGAATGGCTGAAACCATGGCCTTTGCGACTTTGGTAACAGAGGGTACGCCTGTCCGTTTAAGCGGCCAGGACAGCGGAAGAGGAACATTTGCGCATCGGCATGCAATTATCACCTCTGAGGACAACACAAAACACGTTCCCTTGAATTATCTTTTCAAGGAT
>Ga0207916_1000197_pt1 | contig 10688 bp, 14 predicted proteins | sample DeeseametaMP1141_FD_184194 | JGI IMG/M metagenome (GOLD analysis project Ga0207916, IMG submission 184194) | Marine microbial communities from the Deep Indian Ocean - MP1141 (SPAdes) | ecosystem: Environmental > Aquatic > Marine > Oceanic | place: South Indian Ocean | collected 2011-03-05 | reverse complement strand
CACTCATTAAAACATTCAATTGATGTGTTGCCCTCAATGGCATTTAAGTAACTTTTATTATCTTTAAACTCTTCTTTTATTCTTTTTAAATCTAATAAATAATCATCCCATACTCCAGATCGTAGTTCCATCCATCCTTTCCAATAGGTTCTCCATAGAACTTCTTGAATAAATTTTTCATTTTTTGAAAAAGAAAATTTTTCCAGTGACTTACTAATCACCTCCTTTTCATTAATTACCCCGTGTGTTATGTATGGTGATAGGCAAGATGTATTTGATCTTTTATCGGGACCAAAATCAAAATTTCTTAATTTTGAGTATTCTCCAAGATTATTTTTAATAAAATTATCTAGGTTCTCAATAGCCGAAGCTCTTGTAGTTTTAAATTCCATTTTTTTATTATCTTAATTTTCTTTTATGAAAGTTAATAAATCTTTCTACATTTGATTTATTAAAAGTTTTATTTTCTTCGAAAGAAACTTTTTTCATCGAGTAAGCATTACTGGAAGTTTGTCTTGATTGAATTGTAATATTACCTTTATAAAGTTTGAGTTTTACTGATCCATTTACTTTATTTCTCTTTGAATCTACAATTTTTTGTAGTTTAAATCTTTCCTTTGAATACCAATAGCCATTGTAAACAAGTTCTGCATACCTTGGCATAATTTCATCTTTTTTATGCATTGTGTTTTTATCTAAAGTTACAGATTCAATAGCTCTGTGAGCCATAAGCAATAATGTTCCTCCAGGAGTTTCATAAACTCCTCTAGACTTTATTCCAATAAATCTATTCTCGACTAAATCCACTCTTCCTATTCCATTTCTTCCAGCTAATAGATTTAATTTATCCAAAACTTTTGCTGGAGATAATTTTTTTCCATTTAAACCAACAGGGTCACCATTTTTGTAATTAATAGTAATAAAGCTTGGTTTATTTGGAGCCTTTTCAGGAGAAGTTGTTCTTTGAAAAATAAATTCAGGTGCAGAATTTTTAGGATTTTCTAAAACTTTTCCCTCTGTTGAAGTATGAAATAAATTATCATCAACTGAAAAAGGTGGTGCACCTTTTTTATCTTTTGGAATTGGTATTCCATGTTTTTTTGCATAATTGATTAGATCTGTTCTTGATTTTAATTTCCAAATTCTCCATGGCGCAATTATTTTAATTTTAGGACCAAAGTAATGATATCCCAATTCAAATCTAACTTGATCATTTCCTTTTCCTGTCGAACCATGTGAGACAGCATAAGCATTAAATTTTTTAGCAACCCTGATTTGATCTTTTGCAATCAGTGGTCTTGCAATAGATGTACCTAATAAATAAACACCCTCATAAAGAGCATGACCTCTTATCATAGGATACACATAATCTTTAACAAAAATGTTTTTTAGATCTTGAATTATGATTTTTTTAACTCCCAATTTTTTTGCATTCTTAATTATTTTTTTTCTATCCATTTCCTGCCCAACATCAGCAGTGTATGCTATAACTTCAGCATCATAATTTTCCTGAAGCCATTTAAGAATGATAGACGTATCCAAACCACCTGAATAGGCGAGTACAATCTTCTTTTGTTTTTTCATTTAAGTGCAGCTTTTTTTTGCAGCGTTATAAGCTTTGGTAAATCCCATTAATGAATAGTCATCTGTAGTTCTTGTGCCACTTTGTTTGTAGGCTGTTATCATTAATCTAGATGCCTTTTTCATTCTTTTAATTATTTTTTGTTCTGTTTTTCCACTAGAAATCCAAGCAAATTTATTTTGTGGTAGGTCAAACTCAAATTTTGATTTACCCGATGTAGCTAAAATTGCATTTTGAGCATTAAAGTCATAACCAGAAGTTATGCTCACCTCATCAGAAATTTTATCCTCAGGTCTAAAGGATACAAACAATCTTGCTTCTCTGTTGCTTGCCTTAGGAGACTGGCTTACTGGTATAGAATAAGCAAAACAGATTTTTCCAGTTTCATTAAAAACTGCAACCGCATTCCAATCTTTAAAAGTTCCTAACTTTGTTAAGTCTTCTGACTGGACAGATGTTATTATAAATACTGTTAATATAAGTGTTTTTAAAAATAATTTTTTAATTATGGACATGGATTAGGATATTTTTTTTGTACATTATTTATTTCTTTTATTACTTCACTATCAAGATTCACTTTTACACTTTCTACGTTAGTTTTCAACTGCTCCATAGTTGTTGCTCCAATAATTACACTAGTCATAAAATCTTGTACTTCACAGAATTTTATAGACATTTGACTCATATCCAGATCAAATTTTTGACTAATTTTGTAATAATCTTCAACAGCCTCTTCCATATTTGGTTTTCTATATCTTGTCCAAAAATCAAAATCTCTTTCCATTCTTGATCCTTTTGGAAATTTTTTATTTCTATATTTGCCTGTTAAATAACCACTGGCTAAAGGTGAATAAGATAAACATCCTATATTTTCTCTTATAGATACTTCTGCTAAACCAACTTCATAAGACCTATTTAATAAACTGTATGGATTTTGAATTGACATCATTCTTGGTAAATCTTTATCTTTAGCAAGTTGAAGATAATTCATAACTCCCCATGGAGTTTCATTTGACAAACCAACATACCTAATTTTGCCTTCCTCAATAAATTTTTTTAAATTTTCCAAAACATCTTCAAATTTATTCCAGTCATTTTCTTTGTGCTCGTAACCCAATCTTCCAAAGTTATTTACGTTTCTTTCAGGCCAATGTAGTTGATAAAGATCAATATAATCAGTTTTTAATCTCTTTAGACTTCCATGAAGAGCATTCTCTAAGTTTTTGCCAGTAAAACTATTTTCTCCATTTCTCATATATTTTCTGCTAGGACCACCCACTTTGGACGCCAGTATTACGTCTTTTCTTTTTTTTGTTTTTTCAAACCAATTTCCAATTATAGTTTCTGTATGACCATATGTTTCAGCTTTTGGTGGAACTGCATAAAGTTCAGCTGTATCCCAAAAATTTACTCCATTATCTAAAGAGTAATCCATTTGCTCAAATGCCTCATTTTGGGTATTTTGTTCACCCCAAGTCATTGTCCCAAGACAAATTGTACTCACATTTAGGTCTGTATTTCCTAGTTTTTTATAATTCATAATTTATGTAGTATTTGTTACATTTATTTTGACGACTTGAAAATCTTAAAAAAAAATCTTATATAAATAATATGGAATTCAATAAAGATAATATTTTAAATAAAGCAACAACAGCCAAACAAACTGTTGTTATGGATGAAGGCTTAAGAGCCTACATGCTTAAAGTTTACAACTATATGGCAACTGGTGTTTTGCTTACTGGAATAATCGCACTTTTATCATTTAAAATGTCTGTTGTAACAGATCCAAATGGAGCAATTGTTGGATTAACAGAATTTGGAAATGCAATTTATTTATCAGGTTTAAAATGGATTGTAATGTTAGCCCCATTAGGAATTGTGTTTTACATGAGTTTTGGAATTAATAAAATGAGTGCTTCAAGAGCTCAGACAACTTTCTGGGTATTTGCAGCATTAATGGGACTATCTCTTTCTTCAATTTTATTAGTTTACACAGGTTTAAGTGTAACAAGAGTATTCTTTATTTCTTCAGCAACATTTGGAGCAATGAGTATCTATGGTTACACAACAAAAAGAGATTTAACTAAGATGGGATCTTTTTTAATGATGGGTTTAATAGGAATTATAATTGCATCTGTTGTAAATATATTCCTAAAATCATCAATGATGTATTTTGCAATATCAATAATCGGTGTTTTAGTATTTGTTGGCTTAACGGCATACGATACACAAAAAATTAAAAACATGTATGCTGCCTCTGACAGTGGTGAGTTAATGGGTAAAAAAGCTGTTATGGGTGCTTTAACTTTATACTTAGACTTTATAAATCTATTTATAATGCTTTTAAGATTATTTGGTCAAAGAAGATAAAAACTAAATTTTTTTCCAATCAACTTTATTCAAGAGTATCTTAAGATCATATGAATTTTTTAGTATCTTACCGTTAGTATCTGTAATTAAATATTTAAGATTTTTGTTTGAAGGCTTAAAGTTTTTACAAATTTTATATATAGCTTTTTCAGCAGCATTTTTAAAAACACTAAAACTTACCTGCTTTCCCGAAATAGAAAGACCATAGTCTTTCCAATTGCCCGAGGAAACCATTTTTGCATAAAGATCTAAAATAATTTTTAATTCAGTTCTCTCAAAAAAAAGTTTTTTATCTTCATCTTTATTCGTATTATTTACTACTAATTTTAAATTTCTATTCATTCAGTTTGTGTTTGTTTATTAAACCTATTTGAAAAGCGGTAAAAATAAAGGTTATTGGCAACATTCCCCAAACTTTAAAGTTAACCCAAAATTCTTCTGATTGTGTTCTCCAAATTATTTCATTTAAAATCGCTAATCCAAAAAAGAAGTACGTCCATCTTTTATTTAAAATCTCCCATCCTTCATCACTTAAAGGCATTGATTTTCCAAGTAATTTTTTTAAAACTGGTTCATTCGTAAAGTATTTGCCAAACATTAATGCAAGACCAAACAAAATATTTATTATTGTTGGCTTCATGTAAATAAATATAGGATCATCAAAATAAATTGTTAAACCACCAAACAATGTAATCAATATTCCGCTTATTAATGGTACCTTTGGAATTGTTTTTTCAACAATCCACATAATTAAAACTGCTATTATTGTTGCAACTATAAGTGGAGGTATTGCAACAATTAAATTTTTATCATTGTTATAATAAAAATAAAAAAATATTACCAAAGGCCCTAAATCAGTAACAAATTTTAAAACAGATTTATTCACTGCTACATAATAGCAGAATAATAAAACAATTATATTTTTTTTATTGATTTTTAATTTTAAATATCCATATTTATCATGTGACTGTTCAAAAAGGAAAATTTTCTATTGGAGATGTTGTAAAACATAAGCACTTCGACTTTAGAGGCGTAATTTATGATGTTGATTTTGAGTTTAATAATTCTGAGGAGTGGTATCAATCTATACCAAAAAACGTAAGACCTAGAAAAGACCAACCATTCTATCATTTGTTAGCTGAAAATGACGAAATCACCTACGAAGCATACGTTTCTGAGCAAAATTTATTAGTGGATGACTCTGATGAACCAATTAAACACCCTCTAATCAACGAGATATTCTCAGGGAAAAAAGGCTCCGGTTACTTTAAGCCTTCTAATTAAGCTAATTTACATTATTTAAACACATTTCGTGCAAACCTTCGTCATAGATTTTGTCTAAAGTAAATTATATTTTGACCAAGGATGCTTTAATCCCATTTATTTTATCTCCCTCTGCGTTCTTGGTCAGAATAACTCACCAGAAAAATTTTCATAATTTAAATTTGTGTTATAGATAACAGAAAATGTTTAAGTATTTAAAACCAAACAATTTATTAAAAATAATAAATAAAACACAAAAATTTGTATTTGTTATTTTTTTAGTAATTATAAGCATTGGCCTTGTTGAGGCTTTAATACTTTCTCCTGAAGATTATAAACAAAGCGATTCAGTGAGAATTATGTATGTCCATGTTCCGGCAGCTTGGATTTCTCTTGGAATTTTTTCTTTAATTGCTGTTTTGTCATTTGGTATTTTAGTTTTTAAAAATAAGAATCTTTCTTTAATAACAAAAAGCTTAGCACCATCTGGTTTTGTTTTTAACGTTATTGCTTTGGTTACAGGATCCATTTGGGGTAAACCTACTTGGGGAACCTGGTGGGCATGGGATGCAAGAATAACATCAATGTTATTACTTGCTTTTTTCTATTTAATGTTTCTTCTAAGTTGGAGGGTAACTGACAATGAGGAAAAAGCTGTAAAGATTAGTTCGTACATAGCAATAATTGGTTTAATAAATGTCCCAATAATCAAATTTTCTGTTGAATGGTGGTCAACATTGCACCAACCTTCTTCAGTAAATATTTTTACAGAAACTTCCATTCATGCTTCCATGCTGTTACCTTTAGGTATAATGACTGCGGCATTTGCACTTTTTTCGCTTTTGATATTTTTGATGAAATATAATACAGAACTGATAAAAATAAAAAATAAAGGATTAGATAGATTATGATTAACGAAGTTTTATACATGAATGGATATGGTCTCTATGTATGGTCTTCTTTTGCATTTACTCTTTCTTGTTTCTGTATTTTATATTCAGTAATCAAACTTCAACTAGTTAAAGAGCAAAAGAAATTTAGGGCTCGTTTTGAAAGTTTAGAGACTGATAAAATTGAAATAGCAAAAAAACAAGAGACATATAAAGAAATACTAGCTACTTCATCTGCATCTAAAATTTAATTTTTATTTTCATGTATGGTAAAAAAGTTAAATTAAGAGCCATCTTTATATTATCTATATTCTTTTCATTAATCTTAATTGTATTTTTAGTTTTTAAATCACTTGAGGAAAACGTTGTTTATTTTAAATCACCTACAGAAATAAAAAATTTAACAGAGTTGACATCAAAAAAAATAAGAGTTGGAGGAATGGTTAAAGAAAAATCAATTAATGTTAATCAGTCAGAAGTTAACTTTGTTATAACTGACTTTAAAAATGAATTAATCGTTAATTATAGTGGTTCCGTACCAAATTTATTTGAAGAAGGAAAAGGAGTTGTGGCTGAAGGTTTTTTAAAAGATCGTAATTTTTTAACTGCGGTTAAAATATTAGCAAAACATGATGAAAATTATATGCCACCTGAGGTGAAAGAGGCATTAAAAGAGAGTAATTAATGCTAAACCAAATTGGAAATTATTCACTTTATATTGCTTTACTGTCATCTATTTTAATAATCATTCAATCTCCAATATTATTAAATCGAAATAATATAAATGTTAGTGGAAGAATTTTTTCACTAATTTCTATTCAATCATTAATGATTATAATAAGTTTCATTGCTCTTATAATAGCCTTTATAATCTCAGATTTTAGTAATGAGACAGTCTATACTAATTCTCATACCTCTAAACCTTTATTCTATAAAATCTCAGGAACATGGGGAAACCATGAGGGAAGTTTACTTCTTTGGTTATTAGTATTATCAATTTTTTTATTAATTTTTACAATTACTTCAAAAAATCTTTCAAACAAATATAGAATTTTAACTTTATTTTTTCAGGAAATAATAATTTTAGGATTTTTGTTATTTATTCTTTTTACTTCAAATCCCTTTATGAGTTTATTTCCAATTCCAAACGAAGGAACTGGTTTAAATCCAATACTTCAAGACCCTGCATTAGCAATTCATCCACCAATATTATATTTAGGATATGTTGGAACATCTATTATTTTTTCTTCTTCACTCGCAGCCTTAATATCAGGTTCTGTAAATAAAACCTGGGCCAAGCATATAAAGAATTGGGTACTGGTTTCATGGATTTTTTTATCTATTGGAATTTTATTAGGATCTATATGGGCTTATTATGAACTAGGATGGGGAGGTTTTTGGTTTTGGGATCCAGTTGAAAATGTATCCCTTATGCCATGGTTTTGTTTAACGGCTTTATTTCACACTATTTTAATTTTGGAAAAAAGAGAAATGTTTCATTCCTGGGCAGTAATTTTATCAATTACAACTTTTTCATTAAGTATGAGTGGAACATTTTTAGTTAGATCTGGTATTTTAAATTCAATCCATACTTTTGCAAATGATCCATCAAGGGGAGTTTTTATTCTTTGTTTTTTATTTATATTAATTACGTTGTCTATTTTTATTTATTTTTTTTATCAAAACAAAATCAAAAACAATTTCACAAAAACTTATATTGTTAGTAAAGAAACAGCTGTTCTAGTTAATAACTTGTTTATGATGTTTTTTTTATCAGTTGTCTTAATTGGCACAGTTTATCCAATATTTCTAGAAGTAGTAAATAATGATAAAATTTCAGTTGGTCCCCCTTTTTATCATAAATTAATTGTACCTTTTTTGATTCCTTTTTTAATTTTTATGGCAATTGGACCAAATTTAAATTGGATTAAAGATAAAATAAATAAAATTAATCTACAGCAGCTTTTATTTTTTATTTTATCAATAATTATTTCTTTTATTTTTTTAAAAAGAGTTGGAATTTCATATCTATTTTCACTCCCACTTTTTATTGCAAGTATTTTTCTTTTCTTAATTACTATTAAAGATTTTTCAGTAAAAAAAACAAATTTATCTCAAAAAATATCTCATTTCGGTTTTAGTTTGTTTATTTTAAGTGTTTTAGTCAATGGTGTTCTTGCAAAAGAGTACTCATCAAATATGAAAGTTGGAGATGAAAGAAAATTTTTAAATAAAACAATTAAATTTGAAAGTCTTAAAGTAAATGAAAGTAAAAATTACCAGTCTTTAGAGGCAAATTTTAAAATTTCAGACAAAAATAATTCGATCAATCTGAAACCAGAAGTAAGAGTTTATGATCAGCCACAAACTATAACTAGTGAGGCCGATATAAAATCGACATTATATTCTGATAATTTTTTGGTGTTTAATATATTAAAAAATGATGGATTTTATAATGTCAGGTATCAAATAAAACCTTTTATGATATGGATTTGGATATCAATAATATTAATCTCCTTTGGAGGGATATTAAGCATTGTAAAAAAAAATGGTTAAAAATATTAAGCTAATAGCAGTAGTTTTTTTAGTTATTGTAAGTTTTTTTATTCTTCTTAAAGGCCTTAATAAAACAAATAATTATTCCCCCAATTTAAACTCAAGTAATATTGATTTTAACTTTAAAGCTAAGTTTCTTTATTCTAATGAGGAGACAACATTATACGAATTGATAAATGATAAAGATTTTTCATTAATAAATATATGGGCTTCATGGTGTCTACCATGTCGAGATGAGCATCCTTATTTATTAAATTTAAATTCGTTAGGTAAATTAAATATTATTGGAATTAACTATAAAGATAGTGAGGTAAATGCAAAAAAATTTATTAAAGAATTGGGTAATCCTTATTCTAAAATTGTAGTTGACCCTTCAGGAGTTAATTCAATTGAGCTAGGTGCATATGGTGTACCTGAAACAATTCTTATAAATAACACTTCTAAAACTATTTTAAAAAAATATATTGGTCCACTTGATGATAAAAAACTTGCTGAACTTAAAATGATAATCAAAAATGAAAATTAAAATTTTAGTACTTACAATATTTTACTTAATAGGTTCTTTTAATCTATCATATGCAGCTAATTCTGAAAAGGTTGATCAAATTTCAAAAAATTTGAGATGTTTAATTTGTCAAGGACAATCAGTTTATGACTCTCAATCTGATTTTGCTTTAAGTATGAAAATTTTAATTCAAAATAAAATCGATGAAGGTAAAAATGATGAACAGATTTATGATTTTCTTAAGAGCAAATATGGAGAGTGGATAGTTTATGATCCAGAAATTAACAAAAACACAGTTTTACTTTGGGTATTACCTTTGATTTTATTTGTTTTTGGCGGTATTTTAATTCTTAGAAAAGTATCTATAAAGTAGATACAAATTTTTTATGCAAGCCATTTTAAAATTATTGTTAATTTATTTTTTGCTGGGTTTTAATTTAGCAAAAGCAGATGGACATAGTTCTAAAGAAAATTGGAGTTTTTATACTGGAACGTTTGATTTTAGTGATGAGGGAAAAAAGTCTACTTTATTTGGTATACAGCATATTAATACTGGAAAAGATAAAGAGAGCTTTTTAGGAATTCTTCAACCAGTAACAGGTCTAATGGTGACAGCAGATAACGCGGCATATATTTATACAGGTTTTCAAATTTACAATGAGGGTCCTTTGAAGTTTACTCCAAGCTTTACTCCTGGTCTATATTCTAAAGGCGATGGTAAGGATTTAGGACATGTGATTGAGTTTAAAACAGAAATACAAATTTCTTATGAATTTTCATCAAATAGTGAAATAGCACTATCATATAACCATATATCAAACGCGAGCCTTGGGGATAAAAATCCTGGGGCAAATAGTTATATGTTTAATTATATAAAAAAATTTTAAATTAAGGTTATGAATTTAAAAGACTGTCACAATTTTGGTGATTTTAGAAAATTAGCTAAAAAAAAATTACCTTCTCCAATTTTTCACTACATTGATGGTGCAGCTGATGACGAGATAACGTATGCTAGAAATACTAGTGCTTTTGATGATGTTGATTTAGTTCCAAATGTTTTAAGAGGAGTTGAAAATGTTGATCTTTCAACAACAATATTTGGAAAAAAATTGGATTTACCATTTTACCTAGCACCAACTGCATTACAAAGACTTTTTCATTATGATGGAGAAAGAGCAGTTGGAAAGGCAGCAAAAAAATTTAATACAATGTTTGGTGTTTCAGCTTTGGCTACAGTCAGTGTAGAAGAAATTTCTGCTATGATTGATACTCCTAAGATGTTTCAATTTTATTTTCACAAAGATAGAGGCTTGAATGACTCTTGTTTAGAGAGAGCTAAAGCAGCAAAATTCGATGTAATGGCTTTAACGGTAGATACTATTACAGGTGGAAACCGAGAGAGAGATTTAAGAACTGGTTTTACATCTCCACCAAAATTAACTTTATCAAGTTTATTTAGTTTTGCTACTAAGCCAATGTGGGGAATAAACTATCTAACAAAAGGTAAATTTGAATTACCTCA
>Ga0207916_1000194_pt1 | contig 10825 bp, 8 predicted proteins | sample DeeseametaMP1141_FD_184194 | JGI IMG/M metagenome (GOLD analysis project Ga0207916, IMG submission 184194) | Marine microbial communities from the Deep Indian Ocean - MP1141 (SPAdes) | ecosystem: Environmental > Aquatic > Marine > Oceanic | place: South Indian Ocean | collected 2011-03-05 | reverse complement strand
AGCGGCTCTCAAACGATACATGAACGAAAAACCGATACCAAAAGACGAATCACTCATTTCCGGAGACATGTGGTCGGCAATCCTGATTGACGGAATTTTCATGGCATCAATCAGTCTCTATTTTCTTACTTCTGATTTTGTTGCCGGATTATTCGTCTGCGATGCGGTACGCTGTCCGGATCCTGAGCTCAACCTTGTACTTCTCACCGGTTTCTTCGGATTCTTTGTCTTTATGAATAACTTCAATAAATTTAACGCCCGAACCGAAGGACTAAATCTTTTTGAACACATCACCGAAAATCGCAATTTTTTGGTTGTAGTCATTCTTATTTTCTTCCTGCAAACATCATTTACTTATTTCGGAGGAGAAGTTTTGCGTACAGTCGGCTTGACTTTGGAGGAGTGGTTTTACGTGCTGGCCTTTGCTATTACAATCATACCACTGGACCTTACACGTAAATTACTACGCAACTTGTTTGTCGGCAATCCGGTGGTTTAAAGAAAGTCCGCTTTAGCCGGAATGGATTGATTATCGCCTGTTTCTAAAAATTTTGATTCAGACACTGGGATGCTCGATGATCAAATACTCAAACCTTTTGTGATTCGGTTTGGAAATGGCAGTTCTCTTAGAAAAGACTGAACAAAAACTAAACACTGATCTCGATCAAGAGAAACAGCGCCTGTACGGTTACTGGAAAAACAGCCGGATGATTAGTAATGATTCGGTACTGGATGCCTTTCTGGAGGTGCCGCGGGAACTGTTCGTCGAACGTTCTTTTCGGGATGAGTCCTATGCCGATCACCCTCTGCCGATTTTCTGCGGACAAACCATTTCCCAACCAACCACTGTCATTCTGATGCTCCAGCTGCTGGACGTACTTCCGGGACAGCGTGTTCTCGAAATTGGTACGGGAAGCGGATACAACGCGGCGCTGCTGGCTAAGCTGGCAGGAACGGTCGTAACGGTGGAGCGGCACGAGAAACTTGCGGAAATGGCTCGTGAAAATTTAAAACTGGCCGGTCTGGAAAATGTCGTAGTCATTGCGGGTGACGGAAAAAAGGGCTGCGCCAGGCTTGCGCCTTTTGACAGAATAATAGTAACTGCGGCTGCTTATCAGGTTCCACCGCAACTGAAAGATCAGCTTGCCGTCGGAGGATTCCTCGTTGCTCCAGTTGGTGCTACGCACGGCTGCGAGATGCTCAAGTTATGTAAAACCTCTCCGGAACATTTTCAAACCAGCTCTCACGGCCTTTTTTCCTTTGTCCCCCTGGTCTGAAAATTCTTACAGAATGTATAATTAAGGATCTGCCGAGTTAGACGATAACCGTAACCCGGAAAATCAAAACATAGGGGAAATGTTTCAAATCTTGTACTCAAACTGGACGGTGATCTGGATCCCGGATCACGTCCGGGATGACAAAAGAAAAACTTTTTCAGTGAGTCTTATTAAACGTGTAGTTAAAAATGTTTGTTTCACAGTACAAATGTAAATAAATTCAATAGTTGATAAAATCGCAAAAAGTTTAATTTTTCTAATGAGTAATTAAGAGTAAATTTTGAATTTAGTACTTGACATTTTTTTCAAAAACACTAGTCTCATTCCTAATCACCAGCTTAGTCTAATGCAGGGTTCGAACATTAAATTTAATTATCTGTATATTTAGACATAATATATTGTTTCCGCAATAAGGTATGATAGAGATTGAATTGTTTGCAAGTTTTGTTGTTTTAAGACTATTATAGAAGGGAGAAAGTGCAGTACACCAAAAAAATTTTAAATCAATAAGGAGGGCTGATGCCAAGTTATGTAATCACAGAGAAATGTGACAGTTGTGCCGGTCAGGATAAGACTGCCTGCATGTATATTTGTCCACACGATTTGATGGCTTTGACAGAGCAGGTGGATCCGATTACCAAAAAAGTCATTGTAAATCCGGAGACCAACAAACCTGTAATGAAAGCCTGGAATCAGGAGCCGGTGCAGTGCTGGGAATGTTACAGTTGTGTAAAGATCTGCCCGCAGCAAGCAATCAGCATCCGCTGTTACGCAGATTTTGCGCCTTTGGGTGGAGAAGTCATTCCGATGCTCGGTTCGGACAGTATTATGTGGACCATCAAGTTTCGTAACGGGAACATCAAACGATTCAAGTTTCCCGTTCGTACCGTCGACGCAGGAGCGGTGGATATTTTTTCTGGAGTTGGAGAAGCCCAAGCGGACGTTTCACGCATCAAAGAACCTGGATTTTTCACCCATCACGCAATCGGCGTTGGGTTACCAACTCCCGCATAAAAGAATGATCACTAAAGAATAAAGAGTCGAAATATGGAACCAAAAGTAAATAATTGGGAATTTTGTGAAAAGCCGGAAATTGTGGTACACGAAACTGATCTGCTCCTGATCGGCGGAGGAATGGCCTGTTGTGGAGCCGCTTATGAAGCAGACCGCTGGGCAACTCCGGAAGGGCTTCGAGTTACAATGGTAGACAAGGCTGCAACCGACCGCAGTGGTGCGGTGGCCATGGGACTTTCCGCAATCAACACATACCTTGGCGAAAACAGCACTGAAGACTATGTGCGTTATGTGCGTAATGACTTGATGGGAATTACCCGTGAAGATTTGACGTTTGACCTGGGACGTGTTGTAGATGATTCTGTTTATCTTTTTGAAGATTGGGGACTTCCAATCTGGAAGAAAGATAAGGAAGGGAAATCCGTTGATGGTGCCCGTGCGCAGAGAGAGGAAATGCCGTCCTTACGTGACGGTGGTACTCCTGTACGTTCCGGACGCTGGCAAATCATGATCAACGGTGAATCCTACAAAGTGATTGTTGCCGAAGCGGCCAAGCTGGCTTTGGAAAACAACCGTAAAGCAACCGGTGTTGACCAAAATCATTTTGAACGTGTTTTTATTGTCAAACTTATGCTTGATAAGGACGATCCGAAAAAAGTTGCCGGAGCCGTTGGCTTTAGTGTGAGGGAACACAAGGTTTATATTTTCAAATGTAAAACTGCTCTGCTGGGAACCGGAGGTTGTGTAAACATCTTCAAAACCCGTTCAACAGCAGAGGGCCAAGGACGCGCGTGGTTTCCAGTTTGGAATTCCGGCTCAAACTATGCCATGGCCGCAGAGTCTGGAGCAGAAATGACAATGATGGAAAACCGTTTTGTTCCCGCGCGTTTCAAGGACGGTTATGGTCCGGTCGGAGCATGGTTCCTGCTCTTCAAGGCGAAAGCAACCAATGCGCTTGGTGAAGATTACTGTGCGACAAACCTTGAAGAAAGCCGCAAGCTTTACGGTAAGTATGTGGATTCCCTGGGAACCTGCATGCGTAACCACATGATGATGATTGACATGAAGGCCGGTAAAGGCCCAATCAAGATTCATACTGATGTTGCTCTCCAAACACTATCAGAGACTATGAGCAAAAAGGAAATCAAACACCTCGAAGCAGAAGCCTGGGAAGATTTTCTTGATATGACCATTGCGCAGGCCGGAGTCTGGGCAGCAAACAATATGGAACCGGAAAAAGTTCCGTCAGAATTGATGCCTTCTGAGCCTTACTTGCTGGGTTCTCACGCAGGTTGCGCAGGATTGTGGACCAGCGGTCCTGAAGATTTTGGACCGGACGAGTATTCCTGGGGCTATAATCGGATGACCACAATCAACGGTCTCTTTACTGCCGGAGATGGAGTTGGGGCTTCCGGACACAAGTTTTCCTCGGGGTCACATGCCGAGGGACGGATTGCCGGTAAGTCCATGACCTCCTACTTTCTTGACACAAAAGGAGAGGATGTCGGTTATGGCGAAGATCATGAAGAGTTAGCCAAGGAAATCTACATGCCGATGGAAACATTCGGAAAGTTCAGCGGTTACACCACAGATCCCGACATCAATCCGCACTACATTCGCCCGGCAATGATGCAGCAGCGTTTGCAGAAAGTGATGGACGAATATGTCGGTGGTGTCGGAACCTGGTATATGACCAGCAAAACAATGTTGGAGGAAGGCTTCAAATATTTGGTAATGATTAAAGAGGATGCCCTGCACATGTCTGCAGAAAATCTCCACGAATTGTTGAGAGCCTGGGAAAACTTCCACCGGATTCTTGCCGGAGAGGCACATGCACGCCACATCCACTTCCGGGAAGAAACCCGCTATCCAGGCTATTACTACCGCGGTGATTTCCTGGCAATTGATGATGAAAACTGGAAGTGCTTCGTCAACTCCACTTACGATAAGGAAACGGGCGAATGGGATGTTTTCAAACGGGAATATCACCAGTTGGTTCCCTAAGCTAAATCTTCTGGATGGGAGTTTTCAGCATTTCTTTCCATCCGGAACTGTTTTCAGGATCGTTTCCACACTAATTAACCTGCCTATTTGGTGATCCTGTACTCTGCATGCGCCAAAGTTTACACTTAAGGATTTAAAGCATTTAATTCGGAGGCAAGTTAATGAATGAACAAGGTAAAATATTAGTGATCGGTGGAGGAATCAGCGGCATCACAACGGCCCTCGAAGCCTCTGAGGTTGGTCGAGATGTGATCCTCGTCGAAAAATCTCCTACACTCGGCGGGCGCGTTTCCGGATTCCATCAGTATTTTCCCAAACTATGCCCTCCAACCTGCGGACTTGAAATAAATTACAGACGTTTGCGCGCCAATCGGCATGTTCAAGTTTACACCAACTCTGAAGTCCTTTCGGTTTCCGGAGAAGCAGGTAATTTCAAAATCAAAGTCCGGAAAAATCCAACTTATGTAAATGAAAAGTGCGTGGCCTGTGACCACTGCACTGCGGTTTGTCCATCCGATAGAAGCAACGATTTCAATGCAGGAATGGACAAAACAAAAGCGATTTTCCTGCCCAACAAAATGGCCTATCCTCCCAGATACGTGATTGACCGTCCGGCCTGTGAACCGGGATGCAGCAAATGTGTGGCAGCCTGCAAATACGGTGCGATCGATCTTGATATGAAGACGCAGGAAATAGAACTGGAAGTCGCCTCGGTCGTGGTAGCAACCGGCTGGAAACCTTACGATGCCTCGAAACTCACCAACATGGGTTTTTCCAGCGTTCCAAATGTGATTAACAATATCATGATGGAACGACTTGCCTCCGTCAGCGGTCCCACCAAAGGTAAAATTTTACGCCCCTCAGACCAGAAGCCGGTAGAAAGCGTAGTCTTTGTGCAGTGCGCCGGTTCCAGAGACGAAAACCACCTGCCTTATTGTTCCTCGATTTGCTGTCTTGGCTCGCTGAAACACGCAAAATATGTCCTGGAGCAAAATCCGGAGGCTAAGGTTCATATTTTTTACATCGACATCCGTACTCCCGGAAAGTACGAAGATTTTGTGGTGAAAGTACAGGCAGAACCTAATGTGAATATGATCAAAGGCAAAGTCGCCAAGATCATTGCCGGCAAAGAAGGAGGAGTCCTGGTTGAGGCAGAAGATATTCTCAAGTTGGGCAAAGTTCATCTTGAAGTGGACATGGTCGTGCTGGCTACCGGAATGGAGCCAAGCCTGAAAGGTCAAGCACAAGTAGCAGGAATTAAATTAGATGAATACGGATTTGTTCCAATGGAGCTACAACAACAAGGAATCTTTTCAGCCGGAGTGGCCAAATGGCCGGCCGATGTCAACAGTTCTATTCAGGATTCGACCGGAGCTGCATTGAAAGCGATTCAAACCACTATGGGGGTGAATTAGTGGAGAGCAAGATTGGCGTTTATATTTGTTCCGGATGCGACATTGATCAGGCTCTTGATGTCGATGAACTCGTAAAAGTTGCCGGTAAAGAATGCAAGGCTCCGGTGTCCAAAACACATCCGTTCCTCTGTAGCGAAGAAGGTGTGCAGCTGATGAAGGAGGATCAGAAAAACGAAGGCGTGAACCGTTTTATGATTGCCGCCTGTTCGCAGCGTTACCACGAAGCAACCTTTGATATGGGCGACGACAGCCTCGTGGTCCGTGCGCCGATTCGTGAATATGTGGCATGGACACAAAAAACAAAAGATGAAAACGGCGAGTTCGATGAAGACACGCAGTTGGCCGGAGAAGAATATATCCAAATGTACTATGCAAAAATTAAAAAGCATGGAATTCCGGAAGCATTCGAACAGGACACCTCTAAAAATCTGTTGGTAATCGGCGGAGGCGTGAGCGGAATGACTGCTGCAATGGAAGCCGCAAATGCAGGATATTCCGTGAATTTGGTGGAAAAAGAAGATCATTTGGGCGGATTCTGTTTGGACGAATACAAGCTCATTCCGGCACAGGCACCGTTCCGCGATCCGCAAATGAACTCCGTTTCCGAAGCTGTTTCCGCAGTTGCAAGTAACAATTTAATCACCGTTCATGCTTCATCTTTTGTGGTTTCCATTTCCGGACAGCCCGGAGAATTTCAGGTAAAACTCAATACTGACGGAGGGTTTAAAGAATTCAAAAGCGGCGCGATCATCATGGCCACCGGATCCCATCCGTATGATGCTGAAAAACTCACTGAATTGGGTATAAAGTACGAAAACGTGATCAGCAGTGCCGAATTTGAGCAAATGGCCAAATCCGGAAATATTCAGCGCAAAGATGGAACACCGGCGTTGAACATCGGATTCATTCAATGCGCGGGTTCGAGAACCCCGGAGCATTTGCCTTATTGTTCCGGAACCTGCTGCATGGATTCGCTTAAACAGGCGGCGTATATTCGTGAACAAAATCCGGATGCCAAGGCGCACATCATTTATCGGGATATACGCACACCTGGACTTTATGAAGACTTTTACCGCACACGTCAGGATGATCCGGGTGTTTTCCTGACTCAGGGCGACGTGGTCGGAGTTAATGAAACCGAGAACAAAAACATCGCGATTGATGTGGACAATACGTTGTTTGGCGAACCCGTTACAATGGAAATGGATTTGGTTGTTTTGGCGGTTGGCCAAGTGCCTTCGACGATGAAAGGCGAGTCCGCTTTGAATCTGCAGTACCGCCAGGGACCGGACCTTCCGGAACTCAAATACGGCTATCCGGATTCTCATTTCATCTGCTTTCCTTATGAAACCCGCCGAACCGGAATTTACGCGGTTGGTTCCGTGCGTCAGCCGATGGACATTAACGACGCAAAACTTGATGCTACCGGAGCTGCTCTAAAAGCCATTCAGGCGATGGAATTGACCGATCAAGGCAAAACCGTTCATCCGCGTGTGGGAGATTTGACTTTTCCGGAATTCGCTCTTAGTCGCTGTACTTCCTGCAAACGCTGTACGGAAGAGTGCCCGTTTGGTGTGCTTGAAGTAGATGACAAAGGAATGCCACTCCCGAATCCGGCGCGTTGCCGGAGCTGTGGGATTTGCATGGGTTCCTGTCCGGTACAGATTATTTCGTTTAAGGATTCCAGTCCGAACATTTTCAAAGAAATGATGACGAGTTATGAAATGCCGGATGAATTTGACGAAAAGCCAAGAGTTTTGATTTTTGTCTGTGAGAATGACGCACTTCCGGTTTTTGACATGGCGGCACTGGAGCGTTTGAAAATCAATACTAATGTCCGGATTATGCCGATGCGTTGTTTGGGCGGCACAAATTTGATTTATGTTACAGATGCATTGTCGTATGGATACGACGGAATCATGTTCATGGGCTGTGCTTTTGGTGATGATTATCAATGTCACTTTGTCAATGGCAGTGAGTTGGCCAATATGCGTTTGGGCAAAGTGCAGGAGACCATCGGGCGTTTGAATTTGGAGCCGGAACGGGTTCGGCAGTATGCAATCAGCATGAACGATTACGAAAAACTCCCAAAGATTATTGACGATTTTGTGGAAGAACTGGAAGATTTCGGTCCAAATCCGTTTAAAGGGATGTGATGGTCAGTTTTTTGATTGAACACGTGTCCTCAATAAATTCACGCTGGATAGAACTACCAAAAAAAGGGGCATGAAATGACAGGACGAGTTGTCGTCAATACAGATTTAAATTTTGTGCAGGGACTGATGCTGCATGGAGCTGCGGATCTGAAAAAATGCTACCAGTGCTCCACCTGTACGGTAGCCTGTCCTTTGACTCCGAATGACGAGCCGTTTCCACGTAAAGAAATGCTGTGGGCACAGTGGGGCATGAAGGATAAGCTGTTCAGAGACATGGACTTGTGGCTGTGTCACAACTGCAACGACTGCACCGATCAATGCCCCAGAGGAGCAAAACCGGGAGAGGTGATGTCGGCGCTCCGCAATCAAACCATCGAACACTATTCCTACCCGCAGGCAATTTCTAAAGCAGCAAAATCGGCAAGAGGAAACGTCGTATTGATTTTGATTCCAATGGTCCTGATTGCCCTTGCTATTGCAATGAAAAACATCGAAAGCGGCTTTGCGTTTTTAACCGCAAAACCAATTGTTTACGCAAACATGCTGACGGTGAATTTTATTGATATCCTGTTTTTGCCGCCAGTTTTGTTTGCTGTATTTAATTCCTATAAGGCAATCAGCAACTTCATTGGCGGACTCAAAGAACAGTACCCTCCCACAGACAGAGGAGAAAATTTACTGCCTGCCGTAAAAGGCACAATCCAGGATGTACTCTCACACATTGAATTCAAAAAGTGCGGCACTAACAAAAGCCGCAATATTTCACACAGACTGATGATGTACGGCTTCATTGGACTTTTCATAACGACAAATGCCGTGTTTGTTTTGCACTGGCTCAACGAATTTGGTTTTGATGTTCAGGTGACACCGCTTCCATTTTTTCATCCGGTTAAAATCCTGGGGAACGTGAGCGCCTTTGCGGCCTTTGCCGGAATTTATCTGATTGTACGGGACCGTGTGAAAAATTCTGGGACAAGCATTTTGTCGTTGTTTGACTGGATGTTCATTGGAAACATGTTCTTCACGGTTGTAACCGGAATTTTGTGCCAGGTTTTTCGTGTAGGTGATCATGCAAATCTCGCATTTTTAACCTACTATATCCATTTAGTTATGGTCTTTTATTTGCTGGCCTATGCACCTCAGACTAAATTTGGTCATATCCTTTATAGACCTGCGGCGATGATTTATTCCCGTTATTCCGGACGCAACATAGATATTTTCAGAAACTTGTAAGGAGTCATATTTTGATTTCTTTTGAATTAAATATATGATTGATCCTTACAGTTCAGAAGTTTTGAAACCCCTTTATGTAAAGGATGAAGCTTGCAGGAAAGTACTGCTTGAGGAAGCAGAAAAAATTCCATCGACAGTTATCTCTTCTGCAGCAGCAGCAAATGCAGTGATGCTGGGTGGAGGTTATTTTAATCCGCTAAGCGGCTACATGGATCTCGCAGATGTAATTGGTGTGGCGGAACGAATGCAAATGTCTTCCGGATTGTTCTGGCCAACTCCGGTCGTTAATATGCTGAGAGGAAACTCCTTATCAGAAGAAATCAAATCTGCAGGAAATATTGCTCTTCGTGATCCAAATGTTGAAGGGAATCCTGTCATTGCTGTTCAAGCTGTTGATAAGATTGAAATTGTAACTGAGAAACAAATTGGGGAAATTGTAAAACATGTTTATGGTACCACAGACCACGAGCATCCTGGAGTTGTCGCATTTACTGAAGCAGGGGACACGCTTATTTCAGGACCGATTGAAGTCCTGAACTTTTCTTATTTTTCAACTGAATTTCCAGATACCTTCAGAACCGCAGTGGAAATCAGAAATGAAATAAAGGAAAGAGAATGGGAAACAGTTATAGCTTTTCAAACCCGAAATCCGATGCACCGTGCTCACGAAGAGCTTTGCCGGATGGCACAAAATGAATTGAATTCGGACGGAATTTTAGTACACATGCTGCTCGGTAAGTTGAAAAAAGGTGACATTCCGGCAAATGTACGGAATGCCTCAATTCGCAAAATGGTCGAGTTGTATTTTCCGGACAATACCGTGATGGTTAGCGGATATGGTTTTGATATGCTTTATGCCGGTCCAAGAGAAGCAGTCCTGCATGCGGTTTTTCGACAAAATGCCGGATGCACGCATTTGATTGTTGGACGGGATCATGCCGGAGTTGGGGATTACTATGGAGCATTTGATTCACAAACCATTTTTGAAAACATTCCGGAAGGTGCTTTACAAATCCGGATTTTCCGGGGAGACCACACCGTTTGGTGTCATAAATGTGAAAAGGTGATGATGATGCGTGATTGCCCGCATGACAAAGAGGACCACCTACTGCTCTCCGGAACCAGGGTTCGTGAAATGCTTTCAAAAGGAGAAGAACTTCCACCTGAGTTTTCACGTCCGGAAGTTGCAACAATTTTGTCTGAATACTACCAGACTTTGTAAGTTATTTTTATGAATGATCTGAAACAGGTTCTGCGCAATCGCAAAAATACTAGTCAGGGAGAGGAATCCTGCTTACATTTCCTGAAACTCAATTCCTTGAGATACTAAATAAGCCTGGGAAATTTGTTTTTGGAGTCGTTCTGCTGTTTCTCTGTCTAAGTCGGCCTGTTCTTTTTCATCCATGCGTTCCAAAACTTCGCTTCTGCTGAAATATGCAGTAGGATAGTGCGGATCCAGTTCTACAGCTTTATTGAGATCGTTTAGAGCAGATTCATTTTGTTTAAGACCCAGCCAGGCATTGCCCCTGCTGCAATATAACTTGGCACTGTCTGGCTTAAGGTCAATCCCTTTGGTGAAATCATGCAGGGCCGGCTGAAATTCTTTATTTGAGAAATAAGCAGTCCCTCTGCTGATTAAAGCCACTAGGTTATCAGGTTCGCACTCCAAAACTTTTGAAAAGAGCTCTATACTTTTTACCAAATTTTTTTTAACCAATGCTTCCTT
>Ga0207916_1000193_pt1 | contig 10849 bp, 7 predicted proteins | sample DeeseametaMP1141_FD_184194 | JGI IMG/M metagenome (GOLD analysis project Ga0207916, IMG submission 184194) | Marine microbial communities from the Deep Indian Ocean - MP1141 (SPAdes) | ecosystem: Environmental > Aquatic > Marine > Oceanic | place: South Indian Ocean | collected 2011-03-05 | reverse complement strand
TTGATGGAAAATCTGCGAAAGATTTTGATGACGCTCTCTTTGCAAAAAAAACTGATTCGGGTTTCGTTTTATTTGTATCAATTGCAGATGTTGCCGAATATGTTGAATTTGAATCTGCCCTAGATTTGGAGGCACTTAATAGAGGAACGTCAATTTATTTCAAAAGAAAAGTTGTCCCAATGTTGCCTGAAAAAATTTCTAACGATCTTTGTTCTTTAAAGCCTGGTGAAGATAAATTAACACTTACTTGTGAAATCGATATAGATGATAAAGGCCAATTAAAAAACTTTAGATTTTATAATTCTATTATTAATTCTAAGGCTAGGCTAACATATGAAAAATTGGGTACCCAATTTGAAAAGGAAAAAACTTCTTTATCTAAGGAAATCTCTATAAGTCTAGGATCTTTGGAAAAGATTTATAGACTCCTTTCAACAAATAGATCGAAAAGAAATGCGATAGATTTCGACTTGCCAGAATATTATCCTTTTTACGACAAACATAAAATTAAAAATTTTAAACCAATAGAAAGAAATCATTCTCATCAACTCGTGGAAGAATGCATGATACTAGCTAATGTTTGTGCTGCTGAATTAATTAGTAAATCAAAAATTCCCTCAATATATAGATCACATGAAAAGCCAGATCCACTTAAAATTATGAATTTAAAGAATTTTCTGACAAGTAGGCAAATTAAAAACAACATGGACTCCTATAAAACAAGGGAGAATTTAATTTCTTGGATGAAAGCTGCAAAAACAAAAAAAATTTTTGAAGTTATAACGATTCAAATTTTAAGAAGCATGTCTCTTGCAAAGTATGATCCAAAACTGTCTTCTCACTTCGCATTATCTTTAGATAAATATACACACTTTACATCTCCAATAAGAAGGTACGCTGACTTAGTCGTACATAGATGCATTAAAGAACTAATATCTCAAAATATAAATTCTCTTTCTTCAAAGAGAAAATTTATAAAAAGTAATTCTTTCCCTTACACACTTAATGCTGTGTCTGATATTGCGGAAGATATTTCGATAAAAGATAGAAATGCAGAAAAAATCAGCAGAAAAGAAATTAAGTACTTACAGTGTAAATGTGCTGAAAATTATATTGGCAAAAACTTTGAAGGCTCTATAACTTCTGCATTTGAATTCGGTATTTTTGTAAAAATATTAGAATTGAATATTGAGGGTTTTATTCATGTAAGTAAGTTGAGCAAGAAGGACTATCTAATCTTTGATGAAGCATCAATATCAATGAAATCAACAAAAAATGGAAAAAGTTTTTATGTTGGAGATATTCTAAAGATAAAAATTGAGTCTGTTGAGTCTTACAAAGGAAGAGTAAATCTTTCATTGCGTTAAATATGAGTAGATCATTAAACACCCAGGATATTAATTTTATTAAAACTCTTTTGGAGAATAACCCAAAAAAAATTGAAAGAATTATAGTAAAAAAAGAATCTAAAGATTCAAGAATTCTGAATATTATTTCTCTTGCAAAAAAAAATTCTACTGTAATAACCTTTGATAAAACTAAAAGGTTTGAAGCTTATTTCTATCCAAGAGAGATGGAAGATATAAACTTTTTAGAAAACAATATTATGAGGAAAAAAGATCCTCTCTTAGTTGTTTTAGATCATATACAAGATCCGCAAAATCTAGGATCTATTTTAAGAAGTTCTCTTGGGGCTAGTGTTGATGCAGTTATTATTCCTAAAGATAGAGCTTGTCATCTCACCCCTACCGTTAGGAAAGTATCTAAAGCTGCTTCAGAAATAATTCCTGTGATCGTTGTAAGCAATTTACGAAATACAGTCAAAATACTAAAAAATTATTCTGTTGAAATTTATGCATGTTCGGGTGAAGCCAATAAATATTATTTTGACGTAGATTTTAAAGGCCCTAAAGCTTTAATATTTGGCTCAGAAGAAAAAGGAATTCAAAAATTTTTAGCAAATGAAGCCAATGGACAAATTAAAATTCCTATTGATTCGAGATTGGAAAGCCTTAACGTCTCTAATGCAACATCTGTTATTCTATTTGAAGCTAAAAGACAAAGAACTTAAAATAATAAAAGATGTTAGTCCAAAGAACACTCACTAATCCTATCAGCGCAACCGGCGTAGGATTGCACTCTGGAAGACAAATAAAATTAAATTTATTTCCAGCAGATGAGGACACCGGAATTATTTTCAGAAGAATAGATTTAAATCCACAAGTTGAAATCAAGGCTATTGTTGATAATGTAGGAGCGACTACTTTAGCGACTACTTTAGTGGAAGGAGAGACTCAAATAGCAACTATTGAACATTTAATGTCTGCATTTGCTGGTTTAGGAATAGATAACGTGATTGTTGAAGTTGATGACATGGAAGTACCTATTATGGATGGTAGTGCAAGCCCATTTGTATTTTTGATTCAATCTGCGGGAATAAAACAACAATCTAAACCAAAAAAATTCATAAAAATAAAAGAAGAAATTAAGGTCGAAACGCCTGATGGAGCATATGCAAAGTTGGCTCCCTACAACGGATTTAAAGTAACTTATGCCCTAGTCTATGATGACGAAAAGCAAAAAAAATATAACAGCACATCAACAGTTGATTTTAATTCAACTACTTTTTTAAAAGAAATTTCTAGAGCTAGAACATATGGTTTTGTTAGTGATATTGACTATATGAAAAAGAATAATCTTGCTTTAGGTGGTAGTGAAAAAAATGCTGTTGTAATTGGAGAAGATGAAATATTAAACGATGAAGGACTCAGATCAAGTGAAGAATTAGTTAAACATAAAATATTAGATGTAATAGGAGATCTATATTTACTTCAATACAACATCGTAGCCGAATTTGAAGGTTACAAATCAGGTCATTCACTTAACAATTTACTACTGAACAGATTATTGGAATTGCCAGATGCTTGGGAAGTAATATCTTCAGACGGCGATGCCCCTGAAATAAGATATATTGAGCCGATAATTGATCCTAGTTCGGGATAATTTTTACAAAATTCAATATGTCATTTTTAAGCTTTGTATTTGGCGATAAAGATAAAAAGACTTTAAAGAGTGCTGAAAAAATTGTTGCAACAATAAATGGTCTTGAAAAAGAATTCGAAGTCTTGTCTGATGAAGAATTAAAATCTAAAACTAATTTATTTAAGTCATCTTTATCTGAAGGAAATTCTTTAGAAAATATTTTACCCGAGGCGTTTGCCGCTGTAAGAGAAGCAAGCAAAAGGTCTATAGGTCTGAGACATTATGATTGCCAATTATTGGGTGGAATAATTCTTAATGATGGAAAAATCGCTGAAATGGCAACTGGTGAAGGTAAAACTCTGGTTGCCACACTTCCCTGCTACTTAAATGCTTTAACTGAAAAAAGTACTTTAGTAATTACTGCAAATGAATATCTTGCTAAAAGAGATGCTTCATGGATGCGTCCAATCTATGAGAAATTAAATATGACTGTAGGTTACGTCCTGTCTGATTTAGACCAAATTTCAAGGAAAGATGCTTACTCAAATGATGTTGTATATGTAACAAATAATGAAATTGGTTTTGATTTTCTAAGAGATAACATGATTTTAAAAAAAGAACATCAAGCTATGAGAGATCCTTACTTTGCAGTAGTTGACGAGGTTGATTCTATTTTAATTGATGAGGCCAGGACCCCTCTTATTATCAGCGGTGTTGCTGAGGATAATTCTTCTTTATACAAAGAGCTAAGAAAAATCATTCCCTCTTTAAAAGAAGAAATCTTAGATCCAGAAACTGGAGAAGTTGAAAAGAAAGGCGATTACCTAATTGACCTTGCTTCAAGTTCAATAGAATTTTCAAATCAAGGTCATGAAAAAATTGAAAAAAATCTTAAAGAAAGTGGAATCATCGCTACTACGGATACTCTATATGCCACAGAAAATTTAAAACATTTAGATATGCTCACCTCAATTTTAAGAGCAAACCTACTTTTTCAAAAGAACATAGATTATTTGGTAAATGATAAAAAAATCGTACTGATTGATACTAATACTGGAAGAGCAATGCCAGGTAGAAGGCTATCCGGCGGAGTTCACCAGGCTTTAGAAATGAAAGAAGGTCTTCAAATTCAAGTTGAGAGTCAAACTCTTGCTTCAACAACTTTTCAGAATTTCTTTAGATCGTTCGAAGTTCTTTCAGGCATGACAGGTACAGCAAAAACTGAAGCAGCTGAATTTGAAGAAATTTATGGTTTAGAAACTGTGGCAATTCCTACTAATCTTCCTATGATTAGGGTTGATGGAGAAGACAAAATCTTTTTGACTCTTGAAGAGAAATATAACGCAATCGTTGAAAATATAATTGAAGTTAATAAACAAGGTAATCCTATCTTGGTCGGAACAATATCAGTAGAAACCTCTGAATTAATTTCACAAAAATTAAAAGAAAAGAAAATAGACCACAGAGTATTAAATGCGCGACAAAATGAACAAGAAGCAGACATAATTGCCCAAGCCGGCAGATCAGGATCTGTAACGATAGCAACAAATATGGCTGGGAGAGGAACTGATATAGTGTTAGGAGGACTTCCAGAGAATTTAGAAAATAAAAACCAAGTTTTAAATATAGGTGGCTTACATGTCATTGGCACTGAAAGACATGAATCTAGAAGAATTGATAACCAGCTAAGAGGTAGGTGCGCACGTCAAGGAGATCCAGGTTCTACTCAATTTTTTTTATCTCTAGAAGATCCTTTGATGCAAATTTTTGCACCCGATAGAATGAAAAATTTAATGAAATCCATTGGTGGAATGCAACCAGGAGAAGCGATTGAGCATCGTATGCTAACAAATGCCATAGAAAGAGCTCAAAGAAGAGTTGAGGGAAGAAATTTTGATATTAGAAAAAGGATTCTTGAATTTGATGATGTGCTAAACGAACAGAGAAAAGTAATATATGAGCAAAGAAAAGAGATATTGCAAGAAGATAACATATCTGAACTTGTAAGAACTATGAGAGTAGATGTTATGTCTAATCTGTTTCAAAAATTTATACCAGAATATGAAATTGAATCTAATTGGAAAATTAAAGACTTCGAAGAGGTTTTAGAAAATGAATATGATTTAAAAATCTCTGTTAAAGATATTTTAGATAATAAAGAATTAGATTTAGAAAAATCAAATGAAGAAATAATTATAGCCTTGCAAAAGAAATATGATGAGAAATCAGATTTACATAAAGATATTTTCAGTGAGGTAGAAAAGCAAATAGTCTTGCAGGTTATAGACCAATCTTGGAAAAATCATATCAATTCTTTGGAACAATTAAGGCAAAATATTGGTTTTAGAAGTTATGCGGGTAAAGACCCTAGATTAGAATACAAACGAGAATCTTTCGAAATGTTTCAGGGGTTGTTAGAAAATATTAAATTTGAATCAATAAGATACTTATCAAAAATAACAATTTCTTCTAACGAAAATAATTTGTCTCAACCAGAATCGAAAAAAATGGTTTCTCAGCGTCCTGACACCCCATCATTATTTGATACAAAAGAATTAGAAAGTCCAAAAGTCGTTGAAAAGCCTTCTCCTTCAGAAGGAAATAGAAAGTTAAGAAGAATGCAAGCTAAAGCAAATCGCAAAAAAAGAAAATGATAGAGCAAATAAAAATAGGTTGTGCTTCAACAAAAACAACTTATGGGCGTCGCTTAGATACAACATTAGTTGAATTGAATTCTGATGCAAAGATTTCAGGTTTATTCACTTCAAATAAATTTAAATCTGCTCCTGTTCAAATATGCCTAGATCAACTTGAAGCGAAAATGAAAGGAAAAAAGATGCTTGCAATAAATGCAGGTAATGCGAATGCAGCAACTGGAAAAAAGGGAGTTTCAGATGCAAAAAAACTTATTCAAGAAATATCTAATTTAACTAATATTTCAACTACTCAAATATTACCTTTCTCAACAGGTGTCGTAGGACAACTTTTAGATGTGAAGCAACTTTCTTCGGCTTTTAACAAATGTTTTAAAAACTTGAGTAAAAATTCATGGGATGATTTTGCAAAAGCCATTATGACCACAGATACGAAGAGCAAAATTATTAAACTTCCTTTTAAAGCGGGTTCCAAAAAGTATCACATAGTCGGTATCGCAAAAGGTGTTGGAATGATAGAACCAAATATGGCTACTACGCTTAGCTATGTTTTTACAGATTTGAAGATTCCAGAGCTTACTTTGAGAAAATTACATAAAAGAATTTGTGATAAGACCTTCAACGCTATTTCTATTGATGGCGATCAATCGCCTAGTGATTCTAGTATTCTTGTTGCAACTGGCTCGAGCAAAGTTAATTTTAAAAACTATTCTAAAAAAATAGAAAAAGATATTTTTTCAATTTTTAGCAAATTGTCTGAAAAGCTAGTATTAGATGGCGAAGGATCAACAAAATTACTCAACATAAAAGTTACGGGGTTATCTTCTGAGGCTAATTGTAAAAAAGTTGCGATGAAGATAGCTAACTCGCCTTTGGTTAAAACTGCAGCTTACGGCGAGGATCCTAATTGGGGAAGAATAATTGCAGCTGCTGGAAATGCAAAGGTTGATGAATTTAAGATCGAAAATTTGTCCCTAAAAATTGGAAAACATTTTGTGCTAAAAAATGGAAATTTATCCAAAAATTATAAGGAGAATTTTGGGCAAAAAGAATTCAAAAAAAGAAAAATTAATTTGGAATTATCAATCGGAAAGTCTAAAAATTCATTTACTGTTATAGGCTCTGATCTTTCAAAAGAATATATATCAATAAATAGTGATTACAGAAGTTAAGTACATTGGTATAACGCCTCTTCATCCAAAAGAAGATTTTCTTAAAAAGGTTGAAAATTTTTTTGAAGGTGTAAAAAAGGCTTTAATTATTAGATTAGACGAAGCTTTTTATACTCAAGACTTATTAGAAAAAATAGAGAACTCATCTAAGAAAAGTAATTCAATTGTTATCTATAATTCTAGAAATGATATTGGCAGCAAAAAAAACATTCATTTAACTTCAATTGATCTAATGAATTATAAAGAAAAGCGTGAATGTAATTTTTTATTGGGCGCCTCCTGCCATAATCAAAATGAAGTAGAAAAAGCTAATCAATTGAAATGTGATTACATATTGATTTCACCTGTTCTTAAAGATAAATATGGCAATAAAGAAATTGGCTGGGAAAAATTTGGAGAACTTGCTAAAAATTTTAATGGAATTAGTTATGCTTTGGGCGGAGTCAAAATAGAAGACTTAAGTGAGTCTATCAATCATGGTGGAAAAGGAATTTCAGGGATTAGTTGCTTTTTTTAAAATTTATCTTGTTCCGGAATTCCTGAACTAGAAATCTTATTAACTTCAGATAACCAATTCGATAAATCTAAAGATTTACACCTTGAAGAACAAAATGGTAAATATTTTTTATCTTTAACTTGAAATTTTTTTTTACAATGCTGACATTTCACTTTTTATTGCTCAATTTTAAATAATTATTATGTAAAGAAATTATTTCTTTTTTTAGGTCTTCTAGGGAGCCATTATTTGTCACTATATCGTTTGCAAGACTTATTTTATCTGATCTAGACATTTGAGCTTCGATAATGTTCTTGATTTGTTCCTCTGGAACGTTGTCTCTTTTAGAAGCTCTGGAAATTTGTAACTTTTCTTCGACATCGACTAATAAAGTTCTAGAACATAATTTACTTTGTCCAGTTTCAAATAATAGAGGAGAAACAAGAATTGTATAAATTGTTTTTGATTCAGCTAGCTCGCTATTAATTATTTTTAAAATTTGAGGATGTAATAATTTCTCCAGCCAGTCTTTTTCTTCTTCTTTATCAAATATGACTTCTCTAAGTTTTTGCCTATTCAGGTTACCGTCCTCTAAAATCATTTCACTTCCAAAATGATCTTCTATTTCTTCGAGGCAGGAGGATCCCTTTTCTACCGCTTTCCTTGAAGCAATATCAGCATCTACAACGTCTATATTGAATTCAGAAAAAATATCTGTGACAGCAGTTTTGCCTGAGCCTATGCCACCCGTTATACCCAAAACAAACATTTTAGTTAAGTACTAACTAGACGAGGAAACAATAGTTGATTTAACTGTTTTCTTGTTAAATTTCCAATACATTTGTGCTAATTTTATCAAAATTAACCTTACTGTTCTGTCAAACAAAGAAACTTTAGAGATTTCAGATTTGACCTTACACGTCTGCTTTCCTCTAATTAAATTACCGGGAAGAGAACCCGTTGCTCTTCCATTTTCACTCACTATTTGACCTCTCTTTATTGTGGCAACATATCCTGTAGCATCCTGAACCAAACGCTTTCCTCCAAGAGGCAAATCATGAATCATTTTTGGGTGACTAACATTTAATTTTTTAAAATCTATAACATTAATGTCGGCCAACATTCCTGATTTGATTTCGCCGCGATCAAATAATCCAAAAGTTTCAGCTGTATCTTTTGTTTGTTTCCTAACTAACTTTTCAAGAGGAACCTTTTTTCCAGCTTCGCGATCTCTAGCCCAATGAGATAAGTTAGTCGTTGGCATGCTTGCGTCACATATTAATCCACAGTGCGCTCCCCCGTCACTTCCCCCAGCAACAGAAGATTTCAATCCATAAGCTCGTTCTACAAAATTAAGTTTGTAATCATCATATGGAGTAAAAGCAGCGTAGATTAAATTTGTGCCATTATTCTTCATCATTTCATCAAACATTACTTCTAGTTCAGAAATACCTTTGTTTGAAGAAATTGCAGCAATACTATCTTCTTGTTTAGGTTCGTAATTTGGAGGAGTCCCTAAAATGAATTGAGTCTTATAATTTGTAGTTAAACTTGATAAAAGTTCTGCATCTTTTTCAATCTCTTCTCTAGTTTTAGTATTATCGGGTTCGGCAAGTCTTTTATCTATTTCTGATTTGAGATCAGGTTTTTGACTCAACAATCTATTTTTGAAATCAGGATCTTTCATGATTTCATATTTTTGCTCATGAGGTAGATGTGCTATTTCTCTATAAGCTGGATATTGCATAAAAGGATTAAGTGAACTTTCAAAGCCAAACATTAAACCTACATTTCTTCCCGGAAATTGAGGTCGAATATTTTTGCCTTTTAAATAATGCTCTTCTGAAAATAAAATGGTTTTAACTGCATCTCCATTCGTCTGTAAAAAAGTCAATCCACAATTACTTTTTTTCACATATTCTTTCATCCAAGACATCTCAATCTCTTCATCTAGCCAATCAGAAGTTATTTCTAAAGTTCCTTCGCCAGCCTTGTCCACACCAAACGCAAGCGCTCTCATCTCTTCAGAACTAGCCTCAGTTCCAGGAACATATTTTCCGTAAATGTCCCTATGTAAAATGGTTCTTGAGGTGCTAAATCCTAAAGCACCGGCATTGATAGCCTCCGTTACAAGTTCAGACATCTTATCTATTTCTATATCAGAGGCATCGACTTGATTTTGACATCTATCGTGTCCCATAACATAACTTCTTAAAGGACCATGTCCGATCATGAAGCCAAGGTCCATGACGAATTCTTTTTTATCTATCGCATCTAAAAATTCTGGGAAAGTTTCCCACCCCCATTCTATTCCTTCATGCAAGGCTGATCCTGGAATATCCTCAACTCCTTCCATTAACTGTATTAAAAAATTTTCTTCACCTGGTCTAACTGGGGCAAAGCCCACTCCACAGTTTCCCATGACAGCAGTCGTAACTCCATGCCAACTCGAAGGGGTCAAATAAGGATCCCAACAAACTTGTCCGTCATAATGAGTATGAATATCAACCCATCCGGGTGTAACTAACTTCCCTTCAGCATCAATCTCCTCTTTCCCTCTTTCTGTTATAGAACTAGAGACTAATGATATGTTTTCGTTATCAATTGCAATATCACCGATAAATGGTTTCTTTCCTGAACCATCAACGATAAGACCATTTCTAATGACAAGATCGTGCATCTTATAAATCTCCCTTCTAATTATCTATTTAATAGATAATCTTAGGAAATATCAAATCTATCAAGATTCATGACTTTATTCCAAGCGCTAATAAAGTCTCTAGTAAACTTATCTTTATTGTCGTCTTGAGCATAAACCTCAACTAAAGCCCTCAATTGAGAATTAGAACCAAAAACAAGATCAGCTCTGGAAGCTGTTCTTTTTTTCTCACCAGTTACTCTATCTAGAGCCTCGTAAGAGTTTCCAGTTCCGTTAGGTTTCCACTGAACTCTCATATCTAACAACGTTTTAAAGTAATCATTGGTCAATTCGTCTGGACTATCAGAAAGTAATCCATAGTCACTTGACGTTATACCAAGAGAACGCATACCTCCCAACAATACTGTCATCTCTGGAGCCGTAAGCCCTAAAAGCTGGGATTTATCGAGCATAATTTCTTCGGCGCTAACGGATAATCCAGTTCTATGATAATTCCTAAAAGCATCCGACATAGGCTCGAGATACTCGAAAGATTCTGGATCTGTTTGCTCTTGAGAAGCATCTCCCCTTCCAGGCGTAAAGGGAACTTCGGAACCACAAGCTTTTTCAATTCCTAAATTACCTCCTAAGATAATTAGATCAGCGATTGATGCATCGGTATCTTTCGCAATGGATTCGTAAACATCTAGCACTTTAGAAAGCTGCTGTGGTTTGTTGACTTCCCAATCTTTTTGAGGGGCTAAGCGAATTCTTGCTCCATTTGCACCGCCTCTCATGTCAGAACCTCTGTACGTAAAAGCACTAGCCCAGGCAGTTTCAACCATTTCTTGGATTGTTAACTCGCTTGATAAAATCTTTTCCCTAGCGGAATCTATATCAAAGTTCG
>Ga0207916_1000192_pt1 | contig 10883 bp, 10 predicted proteins | sample DeeseametaMP1141_FD_184194 | JGI IMG/M metagenome (GOLD analysis project Ga0207916, IMG submission 184194) | Marine microbial communities from the Deep Indian Ocean - MP1141 (SPAdes) | ecosystem: Environmental > Aquatic > Marine > Oceanic | place: South Indian Ocean | collected 2011-03-05 | reverse complement strand
TTTGAATTTTTGTGAATTTAAAATGAATAGAGAGAGGGATTATTTGAAAGACTTTTAGCCGCCAATGAATTTGGGGAAGTTGGAAAAAATACCTGCCATGTAGGTAGTAGCCTGCGTGAGTAGCCATGGGAACAGGATAGCCAATACAGCCATCATTGCCGCCATTTTTGGGATGATTGCTAATGTTTGTTCCTGTATCTGCGTTACTGCCTGGAAGATAGAAACAAGTAAACCTACTACCAATGCTCCAATCAGCATGGGCGCAGCGAGAAGAGTTGCCATTCGCATGGCTTCAATCATAATTGAAACAACTAGGGCTTCTGTCATAAAAACTCACTTAGTTGTTTAAGAATTAAATTTCCATAAAACTTTTGACCATAGAACCAAGAATCAAGTGCCAGCCGTCTACAAGAACAAAAAGCATCAGTTTGAACGGTAAAGAAATCATCACTGGCGGCATCATCATCATACCCATTGCCATCAGAATTGAAGCAATAACCATGTCGATCACAAGAAATGGAACATATAGCAAAAAACCAATTTGAAATGCGGCTTTTAGTTCACTAATTACGAACGCAGGAATCATAACCCAAATTGGAATATCTTCGATGTTTTTTGGTCGTTCTATTTTAGCAATTCGAACAAAAAGAGCCAAATCTTTTTCACGTGTAAAATTTCCCATGAATCGTTTAATTGGTAAAGTGGCACGATCCATAAATTCTTCCTGGGAAATAGTTTCTTCCAGATACGGTGAAAGGGCAACTTCGTTGACTTCTTCCCAGACCGGCATCATCACAAACAAAGAAAGAAACAGTGCAAGGCCGATCACGATTTGATTTGATGGAGCCTGCGGAGTTCCAATAGCTTGTCTTAAAAATGACAACACAATCACAAATCTTGTGAATGAAGTTGTCATGATTAAAATAGCCGGTGCCATAGTTAGAATCGTCAGTAAAAAGACGATCTGCAATGTAGTTGCTACCTGTTGGGGTGAACTTGCAGTGTCAACGGAAATGTTGATGCCTGGAATTGGCGATTGTGCATAAAGCGGCATTCCTACACAAAAAACAGACAGCAACAGCAGGCTGAGAATTGAAAACTTTATACTTTTACATAAATAAAAAGATTTTCTGAAGCCTGAGCTCGACGTTGCAACTTGTTCCATGTTTTCAGTTAATTGAGTTTCGAATTGAAAATACAGCATGGACTCTATTTGATGGGTTTTAAGAATTTTAGACGTTCTGAAAGTTTGCTTGCAAAGTGCTGCATCACAGGATTCCCATGAGGCATAATTTTGGTTTTTGTCGGAGTTTTTGAAAAATGGGTTTTGATTGTTGATTTTAATTCGTTATTATGATTGTTTGACTCTTCCAGGCTATTGCGGTTTTCAACATTAGATTTAAGGAAAATGTCTTTTTCCAGGCCTTCTAATTCAATTGAAGTATCAAAGTTATCTTTACTATTCTTGTTATTTGGTACATTCGTTTTAGTTTGCTCAAAGGGTTGCTCCGGATCTATTTCAGAAGATTCACCTGTCTGATCAATATTAAAATCTTTAGCATTTTCATCAGTCTGAATCGAATGGATAATTTCCGGATCTGTTTCGTCGTGTAATTCTGCGATCAAATTGATGGATGCAGGTGTTACACCGCAGGCGAACTTTCTTTCATTCATTTCGAAAACTATAATTTTCTGCTTTGGTCCAACATGATGGCTTGAAACCTGACGAATGCGTACATTTCCCTGCATTGAGGAAAATCGACTCCTGAAAAAACGTTTATATATAAAAGCTATCAAATAAATGAGAAATAAAACGAATAACAGAGACAAAACCAGTGTCAGCATTGTTGAACCCCAATCTTGTTCTGGTGTAGGAAGAAGACCATCTGCCAGAAATGAGGGTTGTTCATCTGTAGATTCTTTGGAAAAAGTAGAGGGGAAAGACTGGTCGGCTTTTACACGTTTTTCAATTTCTTTTGTCAGGACGTTTGTACTTGAAAGTGCGGGTGTGGCAGAAAAATTGTTGGGAAAACCAAGGATTATGTAGTTTCCGGAGTGGGTAATTTTTGGATGATCCAGTAGTGTCCGTGGAGACTGGAGTAAAATTTCCAGATGGACAAAATGTGTATCAGGAAATTCAACAGCACGAACTGCCTTGATTAAAGTATTGTCTTTTGCAGCAGTCAGCAGGGGGAGTGCAGGATCAGTGTGTGTAGAACTAAATCGCAGGCTCATTGAACCTGATTCAAAATTTATTAGTGGTTCTCCAGAAAATTTACCATCGAACTCCAGGCGAACCTGCTCTGTACTTCCAATGGAAACAACCTCAATGTTTTTCAGAGTACGCACTTCTGATGCGGCAGCAACTAAAATCCAATTTGACAAAAGCGCCAGCGCAGTTCCTGCTTTTAGCCAAGTTGGCTTTGCGAAACTCATGCTTTTTTTCCTCAGAGTGCTGCAAAGCGATTGTCCGGACTGATGATATCCGTGATCCGTACAGCAAATTTTTCGTTGACTACAATAACTTCCCCGCGTGCAACCAGCAAATCGTTGGCGCGGATATCCAAAGGTTGTCCTACAAGACTGTCCAATTCGATTATAGACTCTTCATCCAGTTCCAACAGGTCGCTGATAAGCATTTGAACACGTCCAACTTCTACAACAATGGAAAGCTGTACATCAAACAGAAAATTGATGTCAATATCACCCGACGATTGAAGAGTCTTTGACGTGCTACCTTCACCATTTTCTTTTCCGGATTCATCTCCATTATCTCCTTCTTTTTGACCACCGCTGTCTGCAGATTTCGCTTCAGAGAGGATCTGGTCTCTGTTAGCTTTTAGTTCACTTTCTACATCTGACCAGTCCAGGTCATCCAGGTTTTCAATAGATTCTTCTTCTGCCATTGATCAATAGTTAAAAATACTGGTTTAATTGTTTATGTTTCAGGCTAAAAGTTTAAAGGAAATTCTACAACCAAAAACATCATTTGATAAAACTTATATCAGATTTCAGGCTTATTTTACTTTTTGCAATCTTATTTATGCTATTGTCGGTAAAATTCCAAAAATAGTATTCTTCGTATTGGAACAGAATCCTCCCAAACAGCCTTATTGGGAAACAACGAATTCAGGCGGATTTGCAAATCATTTTTTATGACCGCCCGGCTTTTAGTGTCATCAAACTGTTCAACTGTAATTGAATTGAGATGAGTGATTATAAGATCTTTTGCTATTGGAAGTCTTGTCAGCAACCATTCTTTTGCGGCAGAATTTTCAAAAGCCAACTGGATGCTGCTTTTAAGAAAATATTTGTCTCCGGGCATATTTACTACGAAAGTACCAAGATCCAAATATTGAGGATCTTCCAGTGGAGGAGGTCCTTCTCTAATTACCTTAATTTCCTCAACTTCCTCCTCTGCTGCATTCAAAGATGATACAAAGGAAAAAAGGGCTGTCAGCAACAGAAACAGGGCAATTCCTTTCTTCGCAACTTTGTCAGCCGACCGGAATGCTTTTCTATTGATGGAAATAACCTGTAAATTATCTTTCATCGAAGTTCCTTGCCTGTCATAAATTGGAGACACATCAGACATTCGATATTTTTTCAAAACCTGGATGAATCCAGACTTTTCAGTATCCGGATTAAGACTGTGATTAACGTGGATCACTGAATTACAAATTCCTCAAACAAAACCTTTCTTATTGGTTCAGGATCTTCCCATTCCGGCTTGCTGGGAAAAATCTGACTTATGGCACTGATTAACCGTTGCCGCAGAGCCTCTCTGGCATCTGATTGTTTGACATCTTCTATTGACAATTCCTGCAGTTCGGCCAGTACAATGTCTTTAACCTCAACCAGGCGTACTGTCAGATAAGCGGCTGCACCAGGTTCACTGAGCATCAGCTGGATAGAGGCTTTTAAAAAACGACGGCCGTCTTTGAGATTCACCACAAAACTTTCAAGAGGAAGAAAAATAGGTTCGGCAAGAGGCTCCGCCACGTCTGTCACCGGCAGTTCTTCTTCCGGTAACTGTTCTTCTTCATCTCCAGACATCAGCAAAAAAACTACGATGCCAATGATCAGTAAAAGCACTACAGCAACGATTATAATGATCTTCTTCTTTTTTCCGCCGCCACTGCTTTCACCTCCTCCTCCTCCGCCTTCTTCTTCATCTGCCATAGCAATTCCTTTTTAATCTTATAAAATTAATAATTTGTGAAAGAAGACCAAACTATAAAATAATTTGATTTGAACTTTCTCTTTCAACCCATTGATTGAAATGTACCAACTGCTGAATCCAGAATCAAGTCCTGTTATTCTGTAAAATTAGCAGCATTTTATCCTGATGTAGCCCATGCTCGTGGTGAGCCCTGAAAATATAGTTCCGGGTATCTTTTACGTGCTACACTTAACATTGCCAAAAATTTTGGTACATACTCTCGTGTTTCTTTGCGCAGTTCAAGCTCCCAGAAATTTCGTGTGCCTTGAGATTTTATTTGTCGTGACATATAACCTGGTCCTCCGTTGTAGCCAGCCAATGCCAATTCCCAGTTGTTGTCAAACATTTCACCCAGTTTTTTCAAATAACGCGCGGCTGAATGTGTAGATTTTCGCCAATTAAGCCGGTCATCGGATAACCAGCTTACGCGAAGGCCATAATCTGTTGCGGTTGATTTTGTGAATTGCCACATGCCTCGTGCACTTCCGGAATCAGCTCTTGTGTCAAAACACGATTCCAGTATTGGCAAATGTGCAAGTTCCGGAGGCAGTTTATATTTATAAAAAACCCGATGAATGTAGTGAAGATATCTGCTGTTTGTTGCTCTATCCAAACAGGTTTTGACATGTTTATTATTGCTGTAAACTTGAACGTATTTTTTAATACGCGGGTTGGATTGTTTCCAGATACGGGTATTGCCGAATTGTCTGTTACCAGGGGGGCCTACAGTTTTTGTACTGCAACCCACAAGAATGATTGCGAAAACGATCAGCAGCCAATGGTACTTATTTATTTTTGGTATTATGAAATTCTGGTTCAATAATAACTGTGAGTGACCATTGTTTCGCAAGAGAATATATCGCCGACAGTAAGACATGACAATTTTTTAAGTGCCTGATTTTGCAACTTTTTATTGTAATATGCACCAAAAACGGCAGAGCCGCTACCTGAGACCAATGCACCAAATGCACCATTTTCGAGCAATAAAGTTTTAAGTTCAGACAAGACCGGATATTGTACGAGTAAAGATGTTTCAAACTGATTCTGAAAGTAACTTTTCAAATCATCAATTGAGCATACATTTGGTAAGTTAGTTTGTTTTTTCGGCAGGCATTTTTTGTATGCTTCCTTAGTTGAAATTGAAAGAGGTGGTTTTATAATGATGAGAAAGAGTTTTGGAAATTCAAGCAGTGGTTTTATCTTTTCACCACGCCCCTTTATTTCGCAGGGCGATGGTTCAAGAAAAAAAGGCACATCTGAACCAAGTTCTGACGCAATTGCAAGAATAGTTTCCGGAGACAGTAGCCCTTCAGTTTCTGAAGATCTCCGGTATAAATGATTCAAAGCCTGTATAGTTCCAGCCGCATTTCCACTTCCGCCGCCAAGTCCCGCACCGGAAGGTATATGTTTTTCCAGGATTACATTTAGATTTACAGTTTCCCCGCTTTCCAGTTCAAAAATACGTACGGCTCGAACTACCAAATTTTCTTCCGGAGGCTCAGAAAACTCTGCTCCACTCACCTTAAAATTCAGTCCTTGTCCATCATTATGGGTGAAGGTCAATGTGTCAAATAAACTGACTGGAACCATGTGCATATACAATTCATGGAAACCGTCTTCACGTTTACTTAAAATATAAAGCAGCGGATTTATTTTTGCGGGAGTCAGGATTTTCATTTAATCAATTCCGCAAGCCCAAGTCAGCCACTGGAAGTCTTCCGTATTATCCAGCATAGGTGATATTTCACTAAAAACACGACCATGATAATCATACAGCCAGTTTAGTTCTTCTGCTGAAAGCAAATTTTTATCAATCAGTGTTCGGTCAAATGGGATCAGTGTCAGTTCTTCAAAACAGAGCCAGCCCTTTCCACCTGGATGCTGAGGAAACTTATCTGCTTTTTTTACTAGGTAAAGATTCTCAAGACGAATTCCGCCCCAGTTGTTTTCGTAATATCCGGGTTCGTTGGAAATCACCATTCCTGCTTGCAGAGCCACATCGTGTGCAACTGGTGAGATACGTTGCGGTCCTTCATGTACGTTCAGGAATGCACCGACGCCATGTCCTGTTCCGTGTCCATAATCCAATCCTGCATTCCAGAGACCTGAACGGGTAATGGAATCCAGTGAAGCTCCGTTTGTTCCCTCTGGAAAAATTTGACGGGCAAGTCTGATGTGAGCCTGCAGCACCAATGTGTAAATCCTTTTTTGCTTCTCATCCGGCTTTCCAAGAATTACAGTTCGAGTTGCATCTGTGGTTCCGCCGGCACATTGAATTCCGGAATCTACTAGCAGCAAATCTCCACTTCGCATTGGGTTTTCTGAGTCCGGAGTTCCGTAATGAACAATAGCACCATTCGGTCCTGAACCGGCGATTGTGCTGAAACTGAGGTCGGAAAATTCCTCTGCCTTTGCATATTCTTCATAAAGCCAGTTTGCGTATACTTTTTCCGTTACCGGCAGCCCTGCCTGAAACGCACATTGCAAACGCTGTAAACTTCTGACAACTCCTGCACCGGCCTGTTTATGAGCATATTTTGTGGCAGTTATTTCAGTTGAGTTTTTAAGTGCTTTTGACAAAACAATGGGACTTTCTTTTTCGAAAACCTGGTCCTCAGAAAATGCTAAGCGAGAACCCATCGTGATCGTTGAGGGATCAATCCAGACTTTGATTGTTTTCTGCAGGGCAAGATCTGCTAAAAAACTCACGTAATCTTCATAAGGCCGGAACTCCCAGTCTGGACGGTGCAGGTTTAAATTTGCTTCCGGATGATGACAAAAGCAAATTGCACGGTCCGCAAAAATTGCTGCATAAGCTTCAAAAACCGGATTGAATTCAATATCGCTCCCACGCATATTCGTGAGCCAGGCGATTTCATCGAGCATTGTGAGCAGTAAGACATCCGGTTTTGATTCATCAGATTTTCCGGATTCACTCAATTCTTTCCGGATCTCCTGCAACTTCTTTTTACTGTCTTTTCCAGTATATTGCAAAGCCAGTGGATAAATCTCTTTTTTGGGAGGATTTGGACGATTTATCCATACTGTGTCCACCAAATTGGGAGTTGCTGGAACCAAAGTGTGTCCGGATTTGCCAAGGGCTTTTTCATAGCGCCGCCATACTTTTGGACTCATCACAAATGGATCTGCACCAACTTTTAATATTTTTTGTGTTTGAGCTGCAATCCATTTCTGCGGTTCAAGTACCCCTTCATTTCCAAGTTTTTGAATATCAAAATTTTCTGAACATGTTTGCTCAGCCTGCAAATGATAGCGGGAATCGACAAAAAGCTGAGGACGTCCTTCAATACAAAAAACAACTGTTCCGGCAGAGCCGGAAAATCCCGAAGAACTTTCAGTGACTGTTGAAGCTTTCAAACGCCAATTTTGGACGGGCAGGTATTCGTTTAGATGTTCATCGGACGAAACTACGATCAGCAAGTCTAGTTCATGCCGGATCATTTCTTCGCGCAGTTTTTCTATCATTCTCGAATTATATGGTCAGCATTGTTTTGAATATGTATTAATCAATAATTTCATCACAATTTATCTGCCGTTGACAAGTTAAATACCTGCAAAATTATTTTCTTTTCCCGCTGAAATGACACGGTTTTGGACTTTTTACGACTGCAACATTTTTAGTCTTAGGAGATGAATAACAGAAGTTGGAATGTTTTTTTACAGGAAGGCAGGACGCCGGCATAAACACGGCGCAAAGCAGGAAGAGTAATGAAAAACTCAGGACACGTTTGGTCCAGCCTGAATAATTTCCTGGCTGGAACCTTCCTCAAATTGTTTAAAATTTTCCTTGAACATATTTGCCAATTTGAGGGCCGCTTGATCGAAAGCGTTTGCATCAGACCAGGTTCTTCTGGGCTGCATGATTTCATCCGGAACATTCGGACATTCAGTTGGAACTTCAAATCCGAATAATTCATTATTTACAGAAGGTGTGTTTTTCAATGATCCGTCTAAAATAGCATCAATGATCGAACGGGTGTATTTGAGTGACATACGTTCACCTTCTCCGTAACCTCCTCCACTCCACCCGGTATTTACCAGCCAGACTGAAGTTCCATTTTTTTCAATACGTTCTGCCAAAAGTTTTGCGTACTTACTTGGATGCCATACCATGAAGGCAGCACCGAAACAGGCGGAGAACGTTGCTTCTGGTTCTGTGACTCCCATTTCAGTACCGGCGACTTTTGCGGTATAACCACTGATGAAGTGGTACATAGCCTGTGAAGAACTGAGTTTGCTGACCGGTGGCAATACACCAAAAGCATCACAAGTAAGGAAAATTATATTCTGCGGATGCCCACCTACACAAGGAATTTTTGCGTTCAAAATAAAGTCGATCGGATAAGAGGCACGTGTATTTTCAGTGTGAGAGGTTCCATCGTAATCGACAATGTGGGTTTCTTCGTCATAATCCACATTTTCCAGCACAGTACCAAAACGGATTGCTCTGAAAATGTCCGGCTCTTTTTCTTCAGAAAGATTGATGCACTTTGCGTAGCATCCTCCTTCTATATTGAAAATTCCATCGTCGGTCCAGCAGTGCTCATCATCCCCAATAAGTTGCCGTTTCGGATCTGCAGAAAGGGTCGTTTTTCCTGTTCCGGACAGACCAAAAAAGATAGCTACATCTCCAGATTTTCCCACATTTGCGGAACTATGCATTGACAGAACACCTTGTTTTGGCATGATGTAATTCATGATCGTGAAAACGCCTTTTTTCATTTCTCCGGCATATTCTGTACCAAGTATTACAAATTCCTTGCGATCAAAACTCAATTCAACACTGGTACGCGACGTCATGTGTTTGGTGAGTGGATTTGCCGGGAAACGTCCGGCATTGAAAATCACATAATCCGGATCACCATAATCGGCTAACTCTTCCTTACTGGGACGGATCAGCATATTGTGCATGAACAAAGCATGATAAGGCCGAGTTGCGACAATTCTGATTTTAAGACGGTATTTTGGGTCCCAGCCTGCAAAGCCGTCAACCACATAAACCCTTTCACAGGTGTTTAAATAATCGACAGCTCTACCTCGTGCAATCATAAATGTTTCTTCGTCCATGCCCATGTTGATATCTCCCCACCATACATCCTCCATAATATCAGGATACTCAACGATTCTTTTATCTTTCGGGCTTCTTCCTGTTTTTTCATATGAAGAGACAATTAAGGCTCCGGCAGATGAAATAGTGGCATCAGCTTCGTATGTCAAAGCCTCTTCATATAAGACTGAAGGGGAAGCATTGCGAATGATCGTACGTGGATGAATATTATATTCTTCCAAAGAAAATGAAGTTTCACTCATAGTCAGTTTTTTGTGGTGGTTAAACAGTACATCTCAGGTTTAATTTTGTCAAAGCAGCCTGAACCGAGGTGTCTTTCTAACAAAGACAGGATTATATTAAAGTTCTTTTACAGGGCTACTTGCAAGTTTTAACAGTAACATTAGTAAATCAAATCGTAATCAGGTATAGGTCTAGAAAAGTGAGCAATAGGATTCTATATGGAATCCCAATTCGAAACAAGCAAAAGAAGTAAAATTATTTTTTATTTCTGGATGATTTACAAGTGTAATCTTGTTCAACTTTGAGAAACTGATTGTGGGACTGTGAGCTGAATGAGAGCTGAATGAGAGCTGCGATCACAGGTTTCCAGCTGACTTTTTTCCTGGGAAAAAGATTGGTATGTACAGGTTGGAAACGACTGGTAGAGGAAGGAGTCGAATTTGAAACTCTGATATTTCGTAAAGGAATGAAAATTTACCTTAAGTGATTCCTAGTCTGTGATCAAATTCTTACTTAGCCATTCAGACAATTCTGCAGAAATCTCTCGCAATTCAGGATCATCGGGCAGGTCATAATCGTCGATGGTTGAAATTGCCCGCTTTAATTTTTTTGATGCAACAAGCACAGACATAAGACCGGAAATTTTTAATGCTTTTCGTTGTTCGTCCGGAGTTCGGTTGGCAATATCCTCGTCCAGGAGGTCTATAGTTTTTTCATAATCCTGCTGTTCGTTGGTGGCAGAAACCTGGTTCAACAAATCTGCATATGGTGGAATCTTTGTTGCAACAAGGTTTTCTTCTTGTGTTAGTCTTATCGCCAGCGTCAAGGCCAGAGATTCCTCATTTACTCTCGCTTCAGGAGTTTTAATTTGCTTTGATATTTGTGCTGCCATTGTAGAAATCTGGTCATCCGGAGTTTTGATTTCCTTTGAGATTCTTGTAGCCATTGCAGCAATTTGCTCATCCGGAGTTTTGATTTCCTTTGAGATTCTTGTGGCCATTGCTTCAATTTGCTCATCCGGCGTTTTTATCTGCTTGGAGATACGCTCCGCCATGTTTTTTACAGTTCCTCCATCAAAAGTAATTTCCTTTGAGATTCTTGTAGCCATAGCTGCAATTTGCTCATCCGGAGTTTTGATTTCCTTTGAGATTCTTGTGGCCATAGCTGCAATTTGCTCATCCGGAGTTTTGATTTCCTTTGAGATTCTTGTAGCCATTGCTGCAATTTGCTCATCAGGTGTTTTGATCTGCTTAGAGATACGTTCCGCCATGTTTTTAACAGTTCCTCCATCAAAAGTAATTTCCTTTGAAATTCTTGACGCCATATCTCTAATCTGATCATCCGGCGTTT
>Ga0207916_1000189_pt1 | contig 10941 bp, 11 predicted proteins | sample DeeseametaMP1141_FD_184194 | JGI IMG/M metagenome (GOLD analysis project Ga0207916, IMG submission 184194) | Marine microbial communities from the Deep Indian Ocean - MP1141 (SPAdes) | ecosystem: Environmental > Aquatic > Marine > Oceanic | place: South Indian Ocean | collected 2011-03-05 | reverse complement strand
TGGACAATTCAAAAGAATTGCACTGCTCCAAAGGCTGCTGGTGAGATTCACACAGATTTTGAAAAGGGATTTATAAGAGCTGAAACAATTTCTTATGAAGATTTTGTTGCTAATGATGGTTGGGTGAATTCTAAAACTAATGGAAAAATGAGACTAGAAGGTAAGGACTATATTGTAAAAGATGGGGATGTGTTAAACTTCCGATTTAACACGTGACCAAATTCTCTTCATACTGAAATAAACAAGTACTGTTAAAATTATCAAATAAACAATTGCTTTAAAGCCCATCTGATGTCTCGCTTCTAAGCTTGGTTCTGCTGCCCACATTAAGAAAGTAGTCACATCTTTTGACATTTGTTCAACACTTGCTTTTGTTCCATCTGAATATTCAATAATTCCGTCTGAGAGAGGTGCTGACATTTTAATTTTGTTTCCATACATATATTTATTATAATGGACTCCATCATCTAAAATCATTCCACTTGGAGCTTCTTCATAGCCTTGTAATAAAGAATATATATAATCTACTCCACCTCCCCTAGCTTTTACTAATACAGACATATCTGGAGGATATGCACCACCATTAGCTGCTTCAGCTGCCTTAACATTTTCATAAGGCATCACAAATTTATCAGACAGTTTTCCTGGTCGTTGAAACATTTCACCATCTGCATTTGGTCCATCTGTCACCTCAAATGATGCAGCAATTGCTTTTGCTTGAGCTACTGAAAACTCTGGCCCACCTTTTTCAGATAGATTTCTATAACTTAAATATTTCATTGAATGGCAAGCTGCACAGACTTCTGTATAGACTTGATATCCTCTTTGAAGTGATGCTCTATCAAATTTTCCAAATAGACCCTTGAATGTCCAGTCAGTTTTTAAAAACTCAACTTTTTCTGCAGAAATTACATTAACACTGGATACACTAAACAATATTATTACTGAAAATAGCTTAAGAATATTTTTCACTATTCTATTTTACTTTCCTTTTTTTTAGCCATTGCCATATTGGGCGATCCTCCGAGTACAGGTTCAGTAATACTTAATGGTAAAGGTATCGTCCTCTCCTTTAACCCTAGCACTGGTAAAATAACTAAAAAATGAAGGAAGTAGTAAGCTGTTGCAACTCTTGCAATCAATAAGTATAGACCCTCAGCAGGCATTGCGCCCACATAACCTAATATTAAAACGTCAGCTACTAATATCCAATAAAATTGCTTATAGAGTGGTCTAAATACTGCAGATCTTATTTTTGAAGTATCTAGCCAAGGTAAAACAGCTAAAATTAAAATCGCAGACAACATAGCTACAACTCCAAGCAACTTATCAGGTACTGATCTTAAAATTGCATAAAAAGGTAAGAGATACCATTCTGGCACAATGTGCGCTGGTGTTACTAACGGATTAGCTTCTATATAATTATCTGCATGACCTAAAATATTAGGCGCATAGAATACAAAAAAAGCAAATACAATCATGAACATCAATAATGCAAATCCATCTTTAATAACTATGTAAGGATGAAATGGAACGGTATCCTTTGATGGTTTTTTAACATCAATTCCAACAGGATTATTGTTACCAGGAACATGTAATGCCCAAATGTGTAAAACTACTAATCCTAAAATTAAAAAAGGTATCAAGTAATGTAGAGTAAAAAATCTAGTTAAAGTTGGATTATCTACAGAATATCCTCCCCACAACCAAGTCACTACACCCTCTCCAACAAATGGGATCGCACTAAATAAATTTGTAATTACAGTCGCTCCCCAGAAACTCATTTGTCCCCATGGTAAAACATAACCCATGAAAGCTGCTGCCATCATCAATAAGTAAATAATTATTCCTATAATCCAAATTATTTCTCTTGGTGATTTATATGATCCATAAAACAAAGATCTAAAAATATGAATATAAACTGCTAAGAAAAACATAGAAGCACCATTTGCATGAATATATCTAATTAACCAACCATAGTTTACGTCTCTCATAATATGTTCAACACTTTCAAATGCCATATCTGCATGAGCGATATAATGCATTGCCAAAACTAAGCCTGTAACAATTTGAGTAATTAGGCAAAATGTTAAAATTCCACCAAATGTCCACCAATAGTTCAAATTTTTTGGAGTTGGATAATCAGTTAAGTGATTTGCTAAAGTAAGTAACGGCAATCTATCATTGAACCATTTGCCAGCTTTTGATTTAGGTGTGTATTCGTGATCACTCATATGTTTTATCCAATTTTAATTGTGTTAGCATTTACAAATTCATACTTTGGAACTTCCATGTTCCATGGCGCTGGGCCTTTTCTAATTCTTCCAGATGTATCATAATGTGAACCATGACAAGGACAAAACCATCCATCATAATCTCCTTTATCATTTAAGGGCACACACCCAAGGTGAGTACACACACCTAACATCACTAACCATTCAGGATTTTTTGCTCTATCTTCATCTTTTTCAGGGTGAATTAAATCTTCCATTTTTACAGATCTCGCTACATCTATTTCCTCTTGAGTTCGTCTTCTTATGAAAACTGGTTTTCCTCTCCATAAAACAGTAATTGTATTACCTGGTTTCAAAGAACTAACATCAACCTCAGTGCTAGCTAACGCCTTTACAGATGCATCGGGATTCATTTGATCTACTAAAGGCCAAACAACAGCAGCAGCTCCAACTGCTCCAACAGCATAAGTGGCTGTAAATAAGAAATCTCTTCTTTCTGGTTTTTTGTCTGACACGATTAGTAACTGTTTATATTGCCTGTTTTGGTTTAAATTACTTAATATACGAATTCATATAATATAAAATATTAATTTTACTACTGATAGAATGACACAGAATTCAACCATTTCGGGGCCAAAAATTGCATTATATGAGCCGGATATTCCACAAAATACTGCAGCAATTATTAGAACTTGTGCCTGTTTAGGTGCAAAACTAGAAATTATTGAGCCATGTGGTTTTCTACTGTCAGACAAAAGGTTTAAGAGAGTTGTCATGGACTACATGGATCTTGAAAAGATCGAATTTTATCAAAGCTCTGAGAAATTTTTTGAAAAAAAACAGAATCAGAGAATTGTTTTAATGACAACTAAGGGATCCATATCTTATACTAAATTTAAGTTTAAATCAGATGATACAATTTTATTTGGTCGTGAAAGTGCAGGTGTTCCTGAAAAGGTTCACAAACTAATCAAAGATAGATTAAAGATCCCAATGAATGATAAAGTAAGATCACTAAATATTGCCTCATCTGTTGCTATAGTGTTGGCAGAAAGTTTAAGACAAATTAAATTAATTTAAATGGACATAGATATTAAAAAAGATCTAACAAGTAATTGGTTTAAACTATTACAAAATGCAATTTGTGATGACATCGTCAAGCTTGAAAGGAACAAATTTAAATTTAAATCTACTTCTTGGAAAAGAAATACTAAAAAAGATGAGGGAGGTGGAGAATACAGAATTCTTAGCAATGGAAAAATATTTGAAAAAGTGGGTGTAAATTACTCAAAAGTATATGGAAAATTTCCAAAAAAATTTCAGAAAAATATTCTAGGTGCTGAAAAAGATCCAAGTTTTTGGGCATCAGGGATATCAATTGTAATGCATATGCAAAATCCTCATATACCTGCAATGCATTTTAATACGAGGTTCATTTGTACAAAAAAGAATTGGTTTGGAGGTGGTATGGATGTAACGCCAGCTATCAAAGATGTAAATGAAAAAAATAATTTTCATAAAAAACTAAAACTTATGTGTGACCAACATGATAAAAAATATTATGCCAAATACAAAAAATGGTGTGATGAATACTTTTATTTACCACATAGAGGTGAGGCAAGAGGAATAGGTGGTATTTTTTTTGATTATAAAAAAGATAACTTTGAAAAAGATTTTAAATTTGTAAGAGATGTGGGTGTAACATTTCAAATGTTATTTAATAATATTATAAGAAAAAAAATTTCAAAAAAATGGACTTTAAAAGAAAAGGAGAAGCAGTATATTAAGAGAGGACGTTATGCAGAATTTAACTTACTGTATGATAGAGGAACAAAATTTGGACTTCAAACAGGTGGTAATGTAGAGGGAATACTAATGTCCTTACCTCCAATTGCAAAATGGAAATAAAAAATGAATAAAGAACCTATTACACTAAATGGTCTCAATAAATTAAAAGAGGAATTAATTTATCTAAAGGAAAAAAAAAGACCTCAAATAGTAGCTGCAATTGCTGAAGCTAGATCTCACGGAGATTTAAAAGAAAATGCTGAGTATCATGCTGCAAAAGAGGAACAATCACATAGTGAAGGAAGAATAACAGAAATTAATGACATAATTGCACGAGCAAACGTAATTGATGTAACTAAATTAAATAATGACGGTAAAGTAATTTTTGGTTCTACTGTTTATCTTGAAGATTTAGATACTGGGGAAAAAATAAATTATAAAATTGTTGGTAAAGATGAGGCTGATTTAAAACAAAAATTAATTTTTTTTCAATCTCCTATCAGTAAGGGTTTAATTGGAAAAAATAAAAAAGATTTAGTTGAAATTACTACTCCATCAGGAGTGAAAAATTTTGAGATTAAAGACGTAAAATATATTTAACCTTTAGCAATTTTTTGAACTTGTTTATCTGAGATTTGAAAACCGTTTTGAACCCAAATTTCTTCTATCATCTTCAATTTGTTTCCTAAAACTTTGCCTTCAGGGATATTGTACTTTGACATAAGAATATTTGCCCCAACAGGTAAGGTTGGCAAAGTTTTGTTATTATAAAAATCAAGTAATTTAACCAATTTTTTTTCTAATTTTTTTGAAGTAAATAACTTAAAACTAATAATATCAGTTACAGCTTGTCTGCCATTAAAATAAAAAATTTTGTTCAAATTTTTTTCAGTAAAATAATTAATATTTACTTTTTGCTTATAAAAGTTATCAACAAATTTTATTCTTTTTTGATCTTTATTAGAAATTTTAAATTTATATAAAAAATAATCTGCGTTATCAGTTCCATCAATAATTAATAATGAAATCAATAAAATAAAATCAATTTTAGATAAATTTTTCTGTGCGTATGCATTTAACTTTTTAAAACTTTGAAGATTTTTTAATTGAGGGAAAATAATCTCTATTAACTCAAGGCTTTCTTTATCCTTAAATAATTTAATAAACCCATCTGATTTTGTTAATTTTTTAAATTCCTCTACTAGTCTTTCAGAAGAAAGTTTTGAAATTCCTCCAATATTTCTTTTAATAGTTTTAAAAATTTCTAGCTCATGTTTGTTATTAGAATAATTTAAAAAGAAGCGTAGGTATCTTAATATCCTTAAGTAATCCTCTTGAATTCTTTCCTCTGGATTTCCTATAAATTTTACTGTTCCACTTTCTATATCTTTTTTACCATAATGTGGATCAAACAAATTTCCATCTTTATCAGAATAAATTGCATTAATAGAAAAATCTCTACGATTTGAATCATCCTTCCAGTCTAACGAAAATTCAACTTTAGCATGCCTTCCATCTGTTGAAACATCTTTTCTAAGAGTGGTGATTTCATATTTTTGATCACCTATAATTGCAGTAATTGTTCCATGGTCTATTCCTGTTTCATAAAAGTTGATATTATTTTTTTTGAGTGCATTACAAACTTCTGTGGGTGTTAAGTTTGTAGCTAAGTCAATATCATCAACTTCTTCTTTTTTTATAATCTTTCGAATGCATCCACCAACATATCTAACTTCGCTAGTTTTGTTAAAATTATTTATTGCATCAAATACTTTGTAGGCTGAAGTTTCTTGGGTAATTTTTTTTATGTTTTGACTTATGTAATCAAGATTTCTTGATCTGAAAAATATTTTATCTAATAATTTATCCATATATGGCTGGGGCGCTAGGATTCGAACCTAGGATGCCGGTACCAAAAACCAGTGCCTTACCGCTTGGCTACGCCCCAATATTGTTTTCATATAGCACAAAAAATCAAAATTTATATAGTTTTTGATACATTGCACCAATAATTTTTAAATTTTCTTTTAAACTGTATCTTTGCCAACTTACAATCTTTTGAGTATTGATAATAAGCACAAATAGCTGATCCTGAACCAGTCATCCTAACAAATAAAGGACTATTAAGGTTTTTCAAAAATAACTTTATGTTTTTTAGTCGCGGGTATTTTAAAAAAGCTATTTTCTCAAGAGCATTAACTTGCTGAATTAAATAGTTTGAACTGAACATTTGTTTTTTTGGAGAATTGAGGTTTGGTTTAGTGAACTTTCTAACTCCAGAGTATATTTTTTTTGTAGAACATCCAAAGTTAGGTTTAACCAACAAAGTATTATATTTAGGACACTTTGTGAATTTTTTAATTTTGTTATTTGATTTCAAGATAGAACTAGAAAAATTTATTCCTAATATCACATCAGATCCAATTGAATTACATAGTTTTTCTATATTTATTTTTGTGAGTTTTATAATTTTTTTTTTTATAAAAAAATTTAATATCGCTGCTGCATTCATGGACCCACCACCAAGTCCAGCCTCTTGTGGGATATTTTTTTTAATACTTATTTTAAATTTTTTATTTTTTAATAAATTGGATCTATCGAGTAAATCTAGTAACTTTTGAACTGTGTTTTCTCTTTTTATATTCTTTGAAAATTTTCCATAAAAAGAAATTTTGTGATTATTGGACTTTATATTTTGAATAGAGATCAAATCGTGTAAGTCAATAAATGAAATAATGCTCTCAATTTTATGCATTGAGTTTCTTTTTCCTGTCACATTTAGTGCTAAATTAATTTTAGCGTAAGATTTAAGATAATTATTCCTCATTTAGGAATTTTTAAGGCCTTCAATTACTTTAATATTTATTTTATTCCTCATACTGTCTTCAGTATCATCAAACTTTAAAACATTATTCCAAAAATATCGTGCTTGTATTTTGCGATTTAATTTCCACAATATATCTCCGTAATGATCGTTCACTATTGGATCCTCAGGCATCAACTCCACAGCCCTTTTAAGATATTTTTCAGCCTCAATGTAATCGTCTATAAGATAATAAGCCCATCCAATTGAGTCGATGATATAAGGATCATTACTTTTTGACTCGTATGCCCTTTTCAACATTTCCATTGATTCATCAATTTTATAATCACGTTCTAGCCACGAATATGCTAAATAATTAAGAACATAAGCATCATCAGGATTTATTTGTAGAGAATTAAGTAAATCTTCGTCTGCTTTTTTATAATCTCCTAACCTCTCATAGCTTCCCCCTCTTCGATAAAATAAATCTGCTCTAAGTTCAGATTGATCATCTAATGTTTCAATAATTTGAGAGTAATATTCAATTGCTTTTTCATAATTTTTTGAATTTTTATAAAAATTTGCAATATCAAATTGCATTTTTAAGTTTGGATTATCTATTTGATTAAACTTTGCAGTAATAAACTTTATTGCATTGTCATAATCTTGTTCCTCAACAATTATTTGAGCTTCTTTTTTTAATCTAAACCAATAATAAAACTCATCTTTTTTATTAAATTTTGTAATGATTTTTTTAACTTTATTAAATTCTTCATTTAAATAATAGTTTTCTGCAACCAAAGATAAATTAAACTCAAACTTTGGATTTAAATAATTTGATAAATTTAAATAAAAGTTAGATTTCTCAAAATTATCTTGGGATGAATAAAGATTGGACACCAAAAATAAAAATTCTGAAACAACATCTTTGTGATTTTGACATGAAAAAATTTTATTAAATTCCTTAAATTTTTTATTCTCTACCCAACTTTTACTTTGGGATAGTAAAATGGTTGAGTTCATATAATCAAATTGACTAACCACATTTTCTGCTGCATTTATTTTATTTTTATCAATTAAATGATTAAGGTAAAAAAAGATATATCTAGAATAATCTCCTTGTTGACTATTAATTAAATTAAGAAAATAAGCTCCAGTCTTTTCATCGTTTAAATAACATCTTTGAAAAGTTTCCGCTATTAAAGACAAATTTCCAAAATTTTTTTTATTATTTAAAATTTTTTTATTTTTAAAAGTGTAGATATATTGTTTTAAAGCCTCAAAAATAACCAAGTTTATTCTATTTTGATCTTGAAATTTTAAACTTTGAGTTAAATATTCATCTGCCTCATCAAAATTATTTTTTTTTAGGCTATCAATAATTAAAATTAAATAGGCATCGTAAAAATCTGCATTGTCTTTATTACCATTATTTTTGATCACATTAATTGCTTGTGGAATTTTATTGTCTAAAACTAATGAATTTACATACCTTTTTAAATACGAGTCATGTTTGTTAAGTAAAACTTTTGAAAGATTGAAAAATTTTAATGCTTTAGAATTATTTTGATTTTCATATGCAATAATTCCTGAAAAATAATTTGATAAATCCCTAGAATTAAAGTCATTAAAAGTAGTACTTTTAGAATATATGGGTGTCTGATAGAATAATCCAAAAATAAATATCAGTTTTATTAATTTTTTTAACATTTAGACATTGTATGACTAAAAAAGTAATAAATCAAAACGACAAATTTAGGGAAGAATTAATTAATACAATTGAACCAAACTTTGTTTTTACTAATAAACCTATAAACAGATTTATTAACAATGATGCAAAACTTGATGATAATCAGTCAAAAAATAAGAGTGAATTACTGCTAAAACTAAAAAAACAAATCAATTCAATTGAAAATTGTAAATTGAAAGAAAATTCAAGAAATTTAATTCTAGGAGATGGAAACATAAACAGTCCTATAATGTTAATTGGTGAAGCCCCAGGTTTAGAAGAAGACAGTAATGCTAATACCTTTATGGGCGAAGTTGGAGAGCTCCTTGATAAAATGCTGCTGGCTATCGAGATAAAAAGAAAAAATATTTATTGTAGTTATTCAATAAATTTTAGACCTCCAGAAGACAGAAAACCAACATCAGTAGAGATCAAAAGATATTCTGTGTTTTTAAAAGAGCATATATCAATAATTGACCCAAAAATTGTTATTTTAATGGGTAGCACAGCTATGGAGGCTGTTACAGGAATTAACGGTAAAATTTCGAGTGAAAGAGGAAAATGGAAAGAGGTCATACTAAATGGTCGAACCTATCCTTTAATGATAACTTTTAATCCTTCATATTTAATAAGGTTTCCAGAGAATAAGAAATACTCATGGGAAGATCTAAAAAAAATAAGACAGAAGATAAAAGACTTAAATTTAAAAGTTTAATGAAAATAATCGCAGGTGTTGACGAAGTTGGTAGAGGAAGTTTAATTGGACCAGTTTATGCGGCAGCTGTTATTTTGAATAAATCAGTTAATTCTAAAATACTCAAAGACTCTAAAACACTAAATAAGGAAAAAAGGGAAATTTTATTTAATTACATCAAAAAAAATTCTATTTGGGCTACTGGTAAAGCCTCTGTTAAAGAAATAGATAAAATAAATATTCTTCAGGCGAGTTTGCTTGCCATGAAAAGAGCAATAAAAAAACTCAAAAAAAAACCTTCACAAGTTTTAATTGATGGAAATAAAATACCAGATTTAAAAAATTACAACTTAAGAGCAATAGTAAAAGGTGACCAAAAAATACCCTCTATTTCAGCTGCATCCATTATTGCTAAAGTAACTAGAGATAAATTTATAAAAACATTAGCAAAAAAGAACAAAGGATATAATTGGGATCAAAATTTTGGTTATGGAACTAAACAGCATTTAAAGGCAATAAAAAAGCTTGGTGTTAACAAACATCATAGAAAAACATTCTCACCAATATCAAAACTTAAGAAACACAATATCTAGTTATCTTAAATTTAAGCCACACAAAACGAGTCTAAATATTTCAATCTCAGGTTGACCGTAGAATCCATTTGGAGTCTAATTATTTTTTAAAAATGAAAACTGATTTCAAAAATAAAATTATTAATGGTGACAGCCTTGAAGAATTAAAAAAAATTCCACGTGAAACTTTTGATTTAATTTTTGCAGACCCTCCATACAATCTTCAATTAAAAAGCGAATTAGTCAGACCAGACAGATCTAAAGTAGATGCTGTAAATGACAAATGGGATCAGTTCGAAAATTTTAAAAAATACGATGAGTTTACATATGCGTGGTTATCAGAGTGTAAAAGAATTTTAAAAAAAGATGGAACGATATGGGTTATTGGAAGTTATCACAATATTTTTAGAGTAGGAACTGCAATTCAAAATTTAGGATTTTGGATTTTAAACGATGTTATTTGGAATAAAAATAATCCAATGCCTAATTTTAGAGGAACACGATTTACCAATGCACATGAAACTTTGATTTGGGCATCTAAAAGTGAAAAATCAAAATATACATTTAATTATCAATCACTAAAATGTTTGAATGATGATTTACAAATGAGATCAAACTGGGATCTTCCAATTTGCAGTGGTGCAGAAAGATTGAAGAAAAACGGCAAAAAAGTGCATTCAACTCAAAAACCAGAGGCTTTGCTTCATAGAGTTTTATTAGCATCTACAAATAAAAATGACATGATTTTAGATCCTTTTTTAGGTTCAGGAACAACAGCAACTGTCGCGAAAAAACTTGGTAGAAATTATTTTGGTATAGAAAAAGAAAAAAATTATTTCAAAGCTGCAGAAAAAAGAATTAAAAATGCAAAACCTATTGAAGATGATTTACTTGATACTCTTAAAAATAATAGATCAAAACCTAGAATACCATTTGGATCATTAGTGGAACTTGGAATAATTAAGCCAGGTACTAACATTTTTGATAATAAGAAAAAAATTAATGCAAAAATTTTGGCTGATGGAAGTATAAAGCATAACCAATCTGAGGGCTCTATTCATAAAGTTGCAGCTACTATTTTAGGTGCTGAAAGTTGCAATGGATGGAAATATTGGCATTGC
>Ga0207916_1000188_pt1 | contig 10952 bp, 11 predicted proteins | sample DeeseametaMP1141_FD_184194 | JGI IMG/M metagenome (GOLD analysis project Ga0207916, IMG submission 184194) | Marine microbial communities from the Deep Indian Ocean - MP1141 (SPAdes) | ecosystem: Environmental > Aquatic > Marine > Oceanic | place: South Indian Ocean | collected 2011-03-05 | reverse complement strand
CAATCTTTTGTTAAGAAAAAAAAATCTAAAAGTTTATTAGTTCCAGACTTACCTATCTCTCCAAGAGAGACTATTTTGCTTTTAGAAGAAATAATTAAAGCCCATAAGAAAGAAGTTTCTTTGATAGGCAGTTCCTTGGGCGGATTTTACGCAGCTTATCTAGCTGAAAAATACAAATTGAAAAGTGTTTTGATAAACCCAGTGATCTCGTCTCATTTAAAAAATATGAAAGGTTTAATAGGTGAACATGAAAATTATAATACAGGTGAAAAATATTTTTTTTCCAAATCAAATTTTAAAGAGCTATTTGATTATAAAATTCGAAGATTCTCCATTCCTCTAGATCAGTTGTTTCTTTTGCAGTTGGGAGATGAAGTTTTAGATCAAAAAAAAACTTTAAAACACAATAAGGATTCATTCTCTCTTGTTGAGGATGAAGGATCTCATAAATTCGAAAATTTCGAGAAATACCTCTCTTTGATTTACGATTTTATGACATAATGTTCAATATCAGTGCATTTTATGTTCTAAAAAAGATCAGATTATGCACTGATTTTTAACATTCGGTTTGTTATCATAATTGACCGATAAATTTTTTTTAGGAGATAAAATGTCAGATTTTAAAACTTATGAATACATCTGGTTAGATGGTTATCAACCAGAAGCTAATATGCGAAGTAAAGTAAAAGCTACTGATGAAGATACGCCGCCTGATTGGTCATTTGATGGATCTTCAACTCAACAAGCAGAAGGTGGAAGTTCAGATTGCCTTCTTCTTCCGGTTCAAACTTATTCAAATCCTCATGGTCATGATTTAGTACTTACGCAGGTACAAACTGCTGAACACGAAACTCATCCTTCTAACTTTAGAGCTGCAGCTGCTGAAGTTGTCACAGATGAATGGTGGTTCGGATTTGAACAAGAGTTCTTTTTCACAGACCCGAAAACTGGTGAACCCCTCGGTTGGGAAGACGGTACACCTAAAGAGCAAGGTGAATATTATTGTGGAGTAGGAGCAAGTAACGTTGTTGGTAGAGAAATTTCTGATGCTCACTTGGAAGCTTGTCTAGAATTAGGCATAACTTTGACTGGAACTAACGCTGAAGTTGCTCTTGGTCAGTGGGAATACCAATGTTTTGGAAAGGGGATAAAAGCTGCTGATGACCTTTGGGTTAGCAGATATTTGCTTTTCAAAATTGCCGAAGAGTTTGGAGTTGGCGTTAATATTCATCCAAAGCCAAAAACTGGAGATTGGAATGGTTCCGGGATGCACTCTAACTTTTCTAACGAAGAAATGAGATCAAGTGGATCGAAAGAATTATTTGAAGGAATTTGTGAAAAACTAGGAAAGGTTCATGATGAAGGAATTGCTTCTTATGGTTCTGATAACGACATGAGACTAACTGGTTTACATGAAACTCAAAAAATTACTGAATTTTCTTACGGAGTAAGTGATAGGGGCGCAAGTATAAGAATTCCTGTCTACACTGTTGAGCATGATTGGAATGGATACTTAGAGGACAGAAGACCAGCCTCTAACGCCGACCCTTACAAAATACTAGCTCATATTGTTGGTACTTTAGTTAAGTAAAGAAAATGTTTGATGGTTCTTCCTTCTTTGAACGGAAGACCTCAAACAGGTTTGTTTAGTAGATCAATGATAATTTTTTTATTTCATTTATATGACTACGAGTAGCTTAAATCCTTTTTTTGTAAAAGCCTTAGAATCAATTTCTTCAAAAATTCTGATTGCTGATAAGAATCTTAAAGTAATCTATCTAAATAGTTCGGCAGAAGACTTTTTAAATACAACTCTTGAAGAAAGTGAAAACCAAGAAATATCTAAAATCTTCACGGAAAAACCAAAAAATGATTTGGAGTTAAAGGAATTATTTGAAAATAAGGGTCATCTTAAAAGACACATAACTACTCTTTTTTTAAAAAATAATTTAAAGAAAAAAGCTTCCTTTCTAGCAAATTTTTTTAAAACTGAAAAAAAAGAAAAGTTTATTATTTTTGAATTTTTTAATGCTGATAAAAGTGCATTAGAAGCTAAAAGAGAAAGGCGATTTAAGGGCGATGTCATAACTAATGCGTTTTCAAAAGTATTAGCTCATGAAATCAAGAACCCTTTAAGTGGTATCAAAGGATCTGCCCAACTTCTTTTGAATAAAATTGAAGACCCTGACAATGAAGAATTTCTCAATATAATCTTAAGAGAAACCGATCGAATAACAAAGATCATTGACCAAATTTCTAAGAAAAATTTTCAACTGAACCAAAAGTTATTGAACATTCACAGTGTTTTAGAAAAAATTCCTGCTTTTGTAAATTCACTAGACCTTAAAACCATATCTGTTGAGAGAGATTACGATCCAAGTATTCCGCTAATTAATGTAGACGATAATCTTCTCACTCAAGTTTTTTATAACCTAGCAAGAAATTCAATAGAAGCAATTGAGTCAGCAAAAAAGGGAACTAAGTTAATTATAAGAACTAGAATTATCTATGAAACGTTCATTAACAAAACTTTTCATAAATCTGCTTGCTTAATAGAAATTAGCGATAATGGTCCTGGAATTCCTGAAGATTTAATAGATTCAATTTTCTTTCCACTTGTCTCTACTAAAGAAATAACCTCAGGATTAGGGCTTGCAATATCTAGAGGTATTATTACTCAACACAATGGTGAAATTGATTGTGTAAGTGATAAGAAAGGAACAACTTTTTCAATCATTCTTCCAATTGAAGAACGATCTGATTTATTAAAAGAGGAAATAAATGCCTAGATCAAAAAAAGTTTGGATTGCCGACGACGACGAGTCTATAAGATTTATTTTAGAAAAAGGACTTATGGACGCAGGTTTCAACGTTAATGTATTTGAAGATGGAAATGAAGTCGTGAATCAACTCGATATTGATAAGCCTCATGTTCTTTTAACTGATTTAAAGATGCCTGGCAGAGATGGCATGGACCTTTTAGATACTTTTAAAAACGAATATCCAAACATACCAGTTATTATGATGACTGCACATTCAGATTTAGATACAACTGTCGAAGCTTTTGAAAATGGTGCGTGGGACTATATTGCAAAGCCTTTTGATTTAAACGGAGCGATAGAAAAAATTAGCAAGGCGTTAACAGAGCAAAAAAAGAATTCAAAAGCCTCTAAATCGAGTGACGAGATTGACTTAAAAAGTGGAAAACTCATTGGTAAATCAAATGTGATGCAGGATCTTTTCAACTCTATCGGAAAGCTTTCGCATTCGAGCAGTACTGTTCTCCTTTATGGTGAGTCGGGAACTGGAAAGGAGTTAGTTGCAAGAGCGATTTATGAGCATTCAGAGAGAAATAATAAAAAATTAATATCTCTTAATATGGCTGATATCCCAATTGAGCTTTTGGAATCTGAACTTTTTGGTTATGAAAAAGGCGCTTTCACAGGAGCTTCTCAGAGAAAACTGGGAAGGTTTGAGCAAGCGCATGAGGGAACTTTATTTCTTGACGAAATTGGAGACATGCCATTTGAAACACAAACAAGAATTTTAAGAGTCCTTTCGTCGGGTGAATTTTATAGAATTGGTGGTACTGACCCTGTAAAGGTAGATGTAAGAATCATTGCCGCTACAAATCAAAACCTTAACGATAAGGTAAAAACTGGAGCTTTTAGAGAGGATTTATTTCATCGATTGAATGTAATTCGAATCGCCCTACCTCCACTTAGAGAAAGAAAAGAAGACATTCCTTTATTGGCAACTTATTTTCTTAATATGTATAGCGAAGAATTAAAATCTGAACCGAAAATATTAGCACCGGAGGTAGAAGAATTATTTAGAAATCTAATTTGGCCTGGTAACGTTTTACAACTTCAAAATCTGTGTCATTCTTTAACAGTACTATCTTCTGCTCAAGAAGTAGTAATGTCTGATCTTCCTAATGATTTAATTATTCAGAAAAAAGGTCCAGACTTAACATGGAACGATATGCTCGAGACTTGGGCTTCAAAAGAACTCGTAAATGGAGAGGATCATATCCTAAATTCTACAGTTCCCATTTTTGAAAAAACTTTAATAAAAGTAGCTTTAAAAGCATCTAAAGGAAAAAAAAGTGAGGCTGCAAAATTACTTGGCTGGGGAAGAAATACTCTTGCCCGAAAGATGCAAGAATTAGATTTTTAATATCTTTAATTTAATCAAGTAATGGAAGGCCTTCAGCGATCCAATTGTTGATCCCGCCTTTGAGAATAAAAACTTCACTTCCAGATTTTTTTAATTCCTTAGAAAACTCCTCAGATTTATTTCCATTTTGGCAGAAAAGAATAATCGGCTTATCGGTATTTTTGTCAATTTCTTTCTTACAATTTTCTAAATTTGGTCCTAAATAAAGTGCCTGACTAATTTTTCCTTTAGCAAACTCTTTATCATTGCGTAAATCTAGCAATAAAGCATTTTTGTTGTTTAATTGAAAAATAAGTTCTTGTGGTTCGAGTTTAGTGGCTTTTCTTGAGTTTTCTGTGTAAAAAAATAAAGATATGGCCAATACTAATGGGATTACCAAAAACCAATTTGTAAGCAAAAATTCAAAGAAATATGGCATCAGAGAGGTATCATAACGTATTTAAATATTTTAACTATGTCAAATGAATTAAAAAATTTTCTAGTTTTGATCAGACACGGACAAAGTGAATGGAATGAAAAAAATCTTTTCACAGGCTGGAAGAATCCTCCTTTAACGAGATTGGGAGAATTGGAAGCGGAACGTGCGGGTTCAAAAATAAAATCTTTGAAAATAGATTTTGATATTCATTTCACATCGGAACTAATCAGAGCTCAAAGCACAGGCATCATTATTCAAAAGATTATTGAAAAAAATATAAATACGATAAAAAATATTGCTCTTAATGAAAGAGATTATGGAGACCTATCTGGCTTAAATAAAGACGAAGCTAGGAAAAAGTGGGGAGATGAACAGGTTCATATTTGGCGTAGATCTTATGACGTACCCCCACCGGGAGGCGAAAGTCTCAAAGATACTTCTGATAGAGTAATTCCATACTACAAAGATGAAATTTTGCCTAAATTAAATTTAGGAAAAAATATTTTGGTTACTGCTCACGGGAACTCTTTAAGAGCTTTGGTGAAGGAAATAGAAAATATTTCTCCAAAAGAAATCGTAAAACTAGAAATTGGGACTGGAGAACCGATTATTTATTCTTACTCTCAAAATAAATATAAAAAACTAGATCTTTAACCTAACTGAGATTTTATTTTTTGAAAGTTCTTCCTTGACTTTCATTATTGAAATTTCTTCATAATGAAAAATACTAGCCGCCAAAACAGCATCTGCTTTTCCTAATTTTATGGCTTCTACTAAATGACCAAGATTGCCTGCTCCTCCAGATGCTATTAAAGGTATTTTTAGTAAAGAAGAGAGTTTTTGGTTTAAATCGTTATCATAACCACTTTTAGTTCCATCCTTATCCATAGATGTCATTAAGATCTCGCCCGCTCCCAAATCTTCAACTTTTTTTGCCCAATCCAAAGCATTTAATTCAGTTTTATTTTTTCCACCATGAGTAAAAACTGTCCAATTCTCTCCTTCTTGCTTAGCATCAATTGCTACAACGATACATTGAGATCCAAATTCTCTTGAAGCTTCTTCCACTAACTTTGGTTCTAGTATTGCAGCAGTATTTATAGAAACTTTGTCTGCACCGGATTTGAGTAAGACTTCAACGTCTTTTAGTCTTTTAATTCCTCCTCCAACTGTAAAGGGAATAAAAACTTGGTTTGCTATCTCCTCAACAGTAGTAAGTGTTGTAGATCTTTTTTCATAAGATGCATCTATGTCAAGCATACATATCTCGTCTGCTCCTTCAAGATCATAACGTTTAGCTACTTCTGAAGGACTTCCTGCATCAACTATATTTTTAAAATTAATACCTTTGACTACTCTGCCGCCTCTTACATCAAGGCAAGGAATAATTCTTACTGCAAGAGACATTATTTTCTAAACCTCTCTAAAATTTCCTTCAAGTCAACCGAACCTTCATAAAGGGCTTTGCCACAGATCGCTCCATAAACATTTTCTAATAGCGCTAATTTCACTAAATCTTCAAGACAACTTACTCCTCCTGACGCAATTATTGGAAAATTTGACACATCAGCTAATTTTTTAGTCTCTTCAATATTAGGACCTAGCATCATGCCATCCTTGTCAATATCTGTATAAATAATTTGATGAATAGGAAGTTCTTTAAACCTCTCAACTAAATCTGTGGCTAATATCTCTGAAGTTTTCGTCCAAGCTTCAGTAGAAACATAACCTTTTTTTGCATCCAGTCCTAAAATAATCCTCTTTGGGTAAATTTCACAAGCTTCTGAAAAAAAATTCTTATCACTTATTGCCACACTACCTAAAATAAAAAAATCGATACCTAAATTTTCGTAGTTTTTTAGCGTGTCGAGATTTCTAATTCCACCTCCTAGCTGAAGAATAGACTTTGGGAATTTCTTTCGAATTTCCTCAATTACAGAAAAGTTTGTCGACTTGCCTTCATAAGCTCCATCTAAATCAACCAGATGTATTCTTTCTGCTCCCATGCTAATCCAATGCGCCGCAGCATCTGATGGATCTTCAAAATAAATTTTGGTCGAGTCAAGATCACCTTTTTGAAGCCTCACACATTTTCCATTTTGTATGTCTATTGCTGGAATAGGAATCATATTTTCCAATCTATAAAATTTTTTAAAAATCTTAATCCTTGAGAGCCACTTTTTTCTGGGTGAAATTGGACGCCGATAATATTTTCTTTAATTACTGCAGAATTAAAAATTTCTCCATGAGTTGTTTGAGCTAAAACTTTACTCTCTTCAACTATTTTAGAAGCGAAAGAATGCACAAAATAAAAATTGCTAGAATTAGGAATTTCAGAATTGATGAAATGATCTTTTTTAAATTCAACTTGATTCCAGCCCATGTGAGGAATTTTTAAATTTTTACTATCTATAAATCTTTCAATCTTTTCGGGAAAAATATTCAATCCTTGGTCGCCTAAAGATTCTTCACTGACTGAGAATAATACTTGTAGACCTAAACAAATTCCTAAATATGGCTTCTCGGATATTGTATTTTTCAGACTTTCGAAAAGTTCGTTTTTTTTTAAATTTTCGATACATGCGCCCATAGATCCTTGTCCAGGTAAAATTATCTTATCTACGGAATTGAAATCTTCTCTTTTAGAGATAATTTTTGCATCAGCTCCCAAAAAGGTTAATGCCCTTAAAACAGAAAAGATATTACTCGCACCATAATCTACGACACCTATTTGCATAATAAAGCCTCTTACAATGACCCTTTGGTCGAAGGTACCTGGTCGGTTTTTGCTCCATCAAGAGCACAAGCTTGCTTGAGAGCTAAAGCAAAAGCTTTAAAAATAGTCTCTGCTTGATGATGAGCATTGATACCTTTTAAATTATCAATGTGAATCGTTGCAAGCGCTTTATTTGTAAAACCTTGAAAAAATTCTCTAAGCAACTGTAAATCAAAATCATTGATTGATTCTTTTGTGAATTCAACATTCCAACTCAAGCCTGGTCTACCCGAAAAGTCTACAACTACTCTAGACAAAGCCTCATCCAAAGGAGCATAAGCTGATCCAAATCTCTTAATTCCTTTTTTTTCACCGAGAGCTTTGTTGAATGCATCGCCCATACAAATACCAACGTCTTCAACGGTGTGGTGTGCATCAACTTCAAGATCTCCAGATGCAGAAAGGCTGATGTCAAAGTCGCCATGTTTTGAGACTTGTTCAAGCATGTGAGAAAAGAATGGCAAATCTATTTTATGTTTACTTTCTCCGCTCCCATCTAGGTTTAAAGAAAGTGAAATTTGCGTTTCTTTGGTATTTCTTTCTAAATCAATTTTTCTCATAAAAAGTTATTATAACGGAGCGTAGGATTAAAAATAAATTTATGAATAATTTCTCTGAAAAGATTATATCTTGGTATGAAATCAATGGTAGGAAAAATCTGCCATGGCAAAAAAAAGATCCTTACAAAGTCTGGATTTCTGAAATCATGCTGCAGCAAACTCAAGTAACTACAGTCATTCCTTACTTCAACAAATTTATTTCTGAATATCCAACAATTAAAACTCTGGCCTCTACAAGTTTGGATGAAGTCTTGTCGTTGTGGTCTGGACTTGGGTATTACACAAGGGCAAGAAATATTCATAAAACGGCAAAGATTTTAGAAAAAGATTTTGACAGCAAACTTCCTAACGAAATTGAAGCTTTAATGTCTCTTCCTGGGATTGGTTTTTCAACTGCTGGGGCAATATTATCACTTGGCTTCGAACAATCTGGAGTAATTCTCGACGGAAATGTAAAAAGAGTTTTATTAAGAATCTCTGGAAATAAATCACCCATGAATAAATATAAGACTGAAAAATCTCTTAAAGAGTTCGCAAACATTCTATTGCCTGATTCAAAGCATAAAGAATACTCTCAAGGTCTAATGGATCTTGGAGCAATAATTTGCAGGCCAAATAATCCAAATTGTAGTAAATGTCCAGTAGATGAGGATTGCGCGGCAAATCAAAAAGAAATACAAAACGAAATACCGATAAAGATCACTAAAAAAGAAAAAATCGAAAAAAAAATTGATTGGATTTTAATAAAAACAAAAAATAAAGTTCTTCTTAAAAGAAATAAAGAAAAAGGAATTTGGCAAAATCTTTGGGTTCTTCCAGAAAAAGATTTTTTTTCTTCAAAGAAAATTTCTAAAATACTTCCTGTGGAAGAGGATTTTTCAAGTTTTGAGCATCATCTATCCCATAAAAAGCTTCTGATCTCAGTGAAGGTATTGACTATTAAAAACAAAGATAGATTGTCGATTGATAGAAGGATTTTTAATTGGGTAAATATTTCTGATTCAGTTAACATGGGAATGCCTAAACCTGTCAAAGATATTTTAAAAAAGTATGACTGAAAAAGTTTTTTGTAGAAAATTTAAAGAAGACCTTCCAAAAATGGTTCGCCCGCCATACCCCGGCCCTAAAGGAGAAGAGCTCTTTAATTCTGTTTCTAAAAAAGCCTGGGATGAGTGGATTACCCTTCAAACTACACTAATAAATGAAAAACAATTAGACCTTTCAAAAAAAGAGACAAGAGATTACCTTAATAATCAATTGGAATTATTTCTTGATAATAGCGATCATGACACCGCCGAAGGTTTTAAAGAAATATAAAATCTAGACAACTCTCATGGTAAGTATAAAGAAAACAATTAATAAACTAACGCTAGATGAGAAAATTTCGTTATTAACTGGTTTTAATTCTTGGTATTCCAACAAAATACCTAGACTTAAAATTCCTAGTATGAAAATGTCAGATGGTCCTAATGGAGTTAGAGGAGATTCTACTTCTGGAAAAAGCTCAGCCTGTTTTCCTTGCCCTATTTCTTTAGGGTCGACTTGGAACAAAGAATTAATAAATAAAATTGGAATTGCTCTTGGACAAGAAGCTTTAGATAAAGACGTTGATGTTCTACTTGGGCCTACAATAAATCTTCATAGACACCCTCTTGGAGGGAGACATTTTGAAAACTTTTCAGAGGATCCGGTTTTAACAGGAGAAATTGCGGTCGCCTATGTAAAGGGAGTTCAGTCAAAAAAAGTTTCTGCTTGTTTGAAGCACTTTGTCGCTAATGATACAGAGTTTGAAAGACACACAGTAAGCTCAAATCTTGACGAAAGGACCTTAAGAGAAATCTATCTTTTACCTTTTGAGATGGGAATAAAAAAAGCAAAAGCAAAGTCTGTTATGTCGGCATATAACAAACTCAACAATATTTATTGCAGTTCTAATAAAGATTTATTAATCGATATTTTAAAAAAAGAGTGGGGCTTCGATGGTTACGTTGTAAGCGATTGGGGTGCTGCTTTAGAAACCGTTGATAATGCCACTGGTGGCTTAGATATGGAGATGCCTGGACCAGGAAATACCTGGGGAGAGAAACTTAAAACAGCCGTCGAAAAAAAAGAAGTCTCCGAAACTTTAATTGATGACAAAGTAAAAAGAATTTTATCGACCATGAAATTTACAGGAAGATTTAGTTCTCCAAAAAATAAATCCGAAAAAGAAAAAAATAGAAAATCGCATAAGAGGTTATTAAGAAATTGTGCAAGCGAAGGTATGGTTTTATTAAAAAATGAAAATTTACTTCCTCTAAAGAAAAAAAAGATTAATTCAATTGCTCTCATTGGACCCAATGCTAAATTTAGTCAAATTATTGGAGGAGGAAGTGCAAGCCTTAAACCACATTATCAAATCCACCCTTTAGAGGCTTTGAAAAATTACATAGATGAAAAAAGAATTTCTTACGCAAAAGGCGTACATACACATAAGTACCTTCCAAAATTCAATGAGTCTTTGTTTTCTGATTCCGAAGGATTTAAAGTCGAATATTTTGATAGCGAAATAAAAAAATCTAAGCTCTTAAAGACAGAATTTCTGAAAGGAAATAAGTTTTGGGTTTTTGATGGATTTGCAAAAGATATTATTAACAAAGATGAACGGCCCAATATCAAAGTTAAATTCTCTTGTGAATACAAGCCAGATGTTGAAGGCGCACACGAATTTGAAGTTTTTGGCATTGGGCCATGTGTCATGAAAATCGATGGCAAAGAAATAATAGATAATGCAAACGATATACAACCAGGTGAGGCGTTTTTTTCTTTTGGCAGTGCTCCTAAAAAATCAAAATTGATTTTAAAACGTAATCAAAAATATCTAATCGAAGTCATATATTCCTTCGAAGGAAGGTTTCCTGCTGTTCAATTTGGTTGCTTACCTCCTGACAAAGAAAATTTATTAGAAGCTGCAAAAAAAATAGCAAAAGATTCAGATGCAGTGATTTTACTTGTTGGAACAAATTCAGATTGGGAGACG
>Ga0207916_1000182_pt1 | contig 11053 bp, 12 predicted proteins | sample DeeseametaMP1141_FD_184194 | JGI IMG/M metagenome (GOLD analysis project Ga0207916, IMG submission 184194) | Marine microbial communities from the Deep Indian Ocean - MP1141 (SPAdes) | ecosystem: Environmental > Aquatic > Marine > Oceanic | place: South Indian Ocean | collected 2011-03-05 | reverse complement strand
GTTCTGTGGTTCTATTTCGATGTATTCTTTGAACCATTCTGGAGCTTCGTTCAATGGATTTTTACCGATTAACATTTTTATTATTCATAAAACAATTCATAGATATTTCCCTTAATTTTAACGTCGGGATTTTCAGAAATATTGCCTTTAAATATTTTCGAAAGCCTAGAGAATATATTTTTTGAATTAGCAGAAAGATTATAATTCAATTCATTATCTATATAAAAAAAACCTGAAAGGAAATTTTTATCAGGGTAGCTTTCAAATTCACCATAAAGTTTAGCGTCTCTGCATTCTAGTTCCGCTACCAAGCTACTGTCGGATTGAATGTTTAGTGGGCTTTTTCTTAAAATGGTTGCGCTTGTTTTGCCTGAAGCTTCATAACAACCATTCAAGTCAAATGTTAGATTAATTTTTTCGCCATTTATTTTAGACAGGGTTGGTAAATTTTTTATAAATCTTCTTGAGCCAATCTCAAAATCTAAGTCATACATTTCAAATTTTTTAGTAAAAAGATAGTCAACTAATTTTAGTTTCCCAGAAATTTCAACTTGGGAATCAATTAAGTTGAATTCAAGGCTTCTAAGATCCATTTCTGTAATCAAATCTCCGAGTTTCTCATTAGCAAAAGTTAAGTTTGATATTTTTCCAGACCAAATTGTCCCACTTACATCTGAATAAGTAATTTGCGGGAAATAATTTGTCAAAAGAGGTTGAATTGTTCTTAGAGGCAAATTAATTAAGATTATGCTTAAAGTGACAACAATCACTACAAAAAATAAATAAAAAAAAGTTTTCACTTTAATCTGAAACTAAAATTATTTGAGCTGAAATAAAATCTTTTGAGCCTTTTCTTAGGTTTAGCTGGTCAATGTCTATGCCGTTTTTACTGATAGAAATTATCCAATTATATAAATCCAAAAATCTTACTTGATTGATTAATACAGAGATATTTCCATCTGGTAGAGGTTGTGTTCTATCAATAATCACATCAAAACTTTTTGAAGATTCATTTAGAAATGAACTTAAGTTGCCGGAAAAAATTTTTCTATTTTCTCGATTATCCATTGGAATGGAATTTAGAAATTCAATTCTGGATATGACATTAGATTTTTCGTTTGCATAGAAACTAGCTTGTCTATCTAGAAACCAATTAAATTCTAATATGACGTAAAAAAAGACAGCAATCGTAAACCCTGCAAAAAAGAATTGGTAAATATTTGGTATTTTTGAAAGGTTAAAATTGCTGAACATTTATTTCACCTAAAATTTTATTATTTAACCTTCTCGATGCTCCCGCTCGACTTTCGACTCCCATTGAACTTATTAAGTTAATAAGATTTTCTATTTCTGCATACGAAGAAGTTTCAACTTCAAGATTAAAATTATCTCTATCAAATTTAATCGATACCAAATTGATGTCCTCTGACAGCGTAATGCTCTCAGAAATAATTCCAATTTTTCTCAGTTGGTCGGCAGATGTTGATTCAATATTTATCAAACTATTCACTTGTCTAATTAAATCCGATTTAATTTCTTGATTCGGAAATTTCTGTTTAAACGAGGCTAGAAGCTCTTCCTCTAGATAGCTATTTGAAATAATCAAAGAGAAAACTTGAATTAAGTTAGAAAAAATAAAAACAGAAATTACTGCAGTAGCAGAATAAAAATAAAAACTAAATTTATTAAATATCTTTGACCACAAGATCTTCGGTTGGTATTCGTTTACAAGAAAGTTATTTGTAGCTGTTGCCCAATTAATATTCAAATCAGAAAATATGTCAGATTCTTTTTTGAATATCTTTGGATTCAAAATCTCAAATTTTGAAACATCAAATTTTGAATTTTCATTCAAATAGCAATCTATCGTGTCGAGGTTTTCTTTATTTTGTATGTCTATTAAAAAGTTTTCTAACTGATGAATCTTAGTGTTGAAATTATAATCTTCTGAAATTGTGAGAATAACGCTCTCTCCAAATATGAAAACTGATGGGTTGGTAATCTCAATATTCTCAAACGATTTTAAAGAAGATAAATTTAAATGCTCAAATTTCGATATAAAACTTTCTAAGTTGTGCTTTGAAATACAGACAATGTTTTTGCCATTTTTATTTAGATTCCAAACGAAAGAATTAACATTATCTAAAAGCTTTTCTTCCAATAAAACAGGCGCGGCTTTCGATATATTTCTTTTTGAAGTATCAGGTAGATTAATTTTGAACGAATTAAATTTATCAGAAATTAGATACAAACTTTTTTTAAAATCTTCATATTTTTTAGAGTCAAAATCTTCGAGGAGATTTAATTTGCCATCAAAAATATAATAGAGAAAACGGTCTTGCTCCTCTAAATAGAAAATTACTATTTCAGGACTCACAACTCTTCACCCTTTTTTCTAGATACAACACTTAAATTTATTCCGTCATCAATTATTTCACTACGCATTATAAAGCTGAACTCATCGTAAGTAATTTTTGTTTTTAATAGAAAGACATCTGATTCGGTGGATAAAATCTTCCTCGAATAACTAGAGTTTATCTTCTGGTTAACAATCTCTTGGTTTAAAAATTGATCTATTTTTTGGTACCCGCCTAGAGGAATCTCCTTTATGATCATTTCGGCTTCAAACGTTGAAAGTTCATTGTTGCTTAAAGCTATTAGTAAATTGGGCTTACCAACGTTCATGCTGTTTATATTAATGGTGCTAATTGTCTTAGGCAGAGCGCAAATATAAGGTTTGATTAAATTAAAAATTTCCTCGGTAACGCCTCTTATTTTCCTCAGTTCAGCAACGTTAGTTAAATCTGAACTTGGAGTAAGAATATTTTTTTCTAAACGTTGATAGTAATCATCTTCAGCACCATCAAATTTATCAGGAAAATTGTCTAGATCGACCCAATCTATTAGCGACGATGAAATTTCTGAAATCGTTATTTCTGCTATGTTAAAACTTTTCAATAGATTTTCAAAAATATTTAGTGCGTCTTGATCAATGGTTTTTGATTGGGATAAATAATCATTTGTTACCAATAAATTCAAATTAAAGCAGAAGCTCATGTCTTTTATTCTGGCATCAAGCGAACCTCTATCTAAAGGAAAGTTAATCGGGCTAGAATTATCTGAGCTTGTCACCAATAACTTTTTTTTATTTGCCTCATCGTTCAAATAATTAAGCGCAAATGATTCAAGACTTAAAATAGTGATTAAACTTGATTGCTCAGAAACGTATCTTTTTTGATCTTCGGAAGTATTAATTATTAAAGAAAACAATCCATAACCTACTATAGAAATTATACTGGTAATGAATAACACCATTAACAGTGCAACTCCACTTTGAGAAGAAAAAAGTATTCTTTTAATCATCAACTAAGAAAATCTTTTGAAAAATATCGTCTTTAAATTGCAAGGTTATCTCAAGGAATTTTGGTAAATTTAAACTCTCATCAACTGGCCAAAAATTATAATTTTTTTCTTTGAATGCAATAACATTTACCGAATCTACTTCAACTAGAAGTGTAATGGGACTGGTATTGTATTCTGACAATAAACTATCCGTGGAATATCTATCAATTCTCCCGTCTTCTAGAACGTATTTGATTCTTTGATACACTCCAGTTTCCTGAACTCCTTCGCTTTCAGAATGTCTCGTAAACTCTAAGAAAGGCTCTCCTTCTTGCCAATCATTCTTCGCAAAAAATGATGAACTATAATTAGTATTAGTATTTTTTAATGGCTTATTAATAGAATGAATCAAATCATCTTTTATAATTTCAGAAGTATTTATTAACCTTCTTAACTTATTAGTTTCTTCCGAAACTAACAAAGAGCTGTTAACCGATATATTTGTAAAAGATAAAATTAAGAGGCTCATCAAACTGAAAATTGACAAGACCACAAGTATCTCGATTAAGCTATACCCTTTGTTTAAATTCATTTGACGGCTTTGTATATTTCTAAACTTACTATTTTTTTAGTTGCTGGATTCTCAGCAGTTAAATTGATATTAAGTGAATTAAGATTTTTATTTAAACTGATGGCCCTCTTCCAAATTATTCGCTTACCCATCATATTGACTTCTCCAGAAGTTTGATTGTTAGTCAGAAAACTTTGGTCTAAATAAGATTTCAACAGTAAATTTTCAGCAACTGTTCGAAGATAAAAATCGCTTTGAAGTTCAATAGAGTTTTTTGTAGAAAAATTGAGACTGCTTATACCCGCCGTAGTTACTAAAGCTAAAATGAGCAAAGCTATTAATAACTCTACTAGCGTAAAGCCTTTCATTACGTTTAGTCCCAGTTTGTAATGTCAGAATCCAAACCTTCTCCTCCAATAGAGCCATCGGCTCCAAAGGAAAAAAGATCAAATGATCCATTTTTACCCGGTCGTTTGTACTGATAAGGATTTCCCCAAGGATCTGCTTCGAGTCTCTTTATATATCCACCTTGGCGATATCTATCTTTGAAGCGGTGATTTTCAGGGGTCGATATTAAGGCCTCTAAACCTTCTCTTTGAGTTGGATAAGAATACATATCCAAACGATATAATTCTAATGCTTGCTCCATGATTCTTATGTCTGCAGTAGCTTTATCGACTCTAGCCCTATCTTGGCTTGGCAAAACATTTATTGCGACTACTGCGGTTAAAAGACCGATGATCATGAGTACTACCAAGATTTCAATCAAGCTGAATCCTTTTTCGATTAAAACTTTAAGATTCTTAATTTTTTTCATAACGACGAAGAAAGCGTATTCAATTGAACTAAAGGTAACAAAATAGCTAATACAATTAAAGCCACAAATAGACCCAAAAATATTACCACCATTGGCTCCAGCATATTCATTGCAATTTTTGTTGACGATTCGAAACGTGATTCGAGATACTCAGACACTTTTTCAAGCATTTCTTCTAACTTGCCACTCTTTTCTCCGTTATCAATCATGTGAATAACCATTGGAGGAATTTCTGGTATTGAAGTCAAAGAGCTTGAAATGGATTCTCCTTCTTTAACTTTATCTGAAATCTTTTTTAGTTGATCTTTCAAATACAAATTTGAAATGGTTTCAGCAGAAATTTCTAAAGCATTTATTATTGAGACTCCACCACTTCTCAACATACTAAGCGAACTGGTATACCTAGAGAGATCGGCATCTAATAAAAAGTTTTTAATTATAGGTATTTTTAAAAAAAATTTATCTGAGCCTCTTTTGATTTTTTTTAGCCCATAAATTCTAGATAAAACTAATAAACCAAAGCCAATTAAAACGAGGAATGAGTAAAAAATATAGCTCGAAAGCGCATTTGATATTGCAATGAAAATTTTAGTTATCAAGGGTAATTCTTGATTTAGTCCTGAAAATTGGGAGACAACTCCCGGCACAACAAAAACCATTAAAAGACCAATCACGCCAATTGAAACTAAAAATAAAATTATTGGATATGTTAAAGCTCCAAGAATTTCTTGAGACATTTTTGCTCTGCTCTCTAAAAAATCTGAAGTCTTGTTCAATATGTACCCTAACTCTCCTGAAGTTTCTCCAGCCTTAACCAGAGAGCAAAAAAGATTGTCAAATACTTTGGGATGTTCACTTAAGGATTCAGACAATTTAAATCCAGATTTCACCTTACTAGAAACTTGTTTTATAACATTTGAAAAGTTAGCAGACCCTGTTTGTAAGGCCACCGAATCCAAAGATTGATCAATCGGCATACCACTATTAATTAAGGTAGACAGCTGTCTAGAAAAAAGAGAAAGCTGCGAGAGACTTATCGAATTAAAAAAGGGGAAATGAAAAAATTTTTTGGTTTCTTTTACTTTTAAGGGTATTAATTTTCTATTTTTAAGCTCATTTTTTGCTTCTTCGACGGAATCGGCAATTAAATATCCTGATTCAGATTCGCCCGAATTGTCTAAAGCGTCATAAGAAAAATTTGCCATTGTCTATTCGCTTTCCTTTAACACCCTTTTTAGCTCAACTTCGCTCGTTATTCCTTTTTCAACTTTTTTCAATCCATCTTGATAAATGGAATCAAATTTTTTATTGGATATTTTTTTTATTTCATTTTCACTTTTATTCTCATGAATCAATTTCTTAATTTCATCATCAACTACCAAAGTTTCATAAATACCTGTTCTTCCTGAGAATTCATTTTTTTTGTCTAACTTTCTAACCAACCTTTGTGCAATTACTAGCTTTAAAGTGCTTGCAAGTAAATATGGTTCGACTCCCATGTCATGCAGTCGTGTGATTGCACCTACTGCATCATTGGTATGAACAGTAGATAAAACCAAGTGTCCAGTAAGACTTGCTTGAATGGCGGTTTCTGCGGTTTCTTTGTCTCTAATCTCTCCAACCATAACTACGTCAGGGTCTTGTCTTAAAATTGCTCTTAATCCTTTAGAAAAGGACATGCCTACTTTTTGATTTACTTGTGTTTGCCCAATGCCATTCAGAGCATATTCTATGGGGTCTTCAACTGTAAGGATGTTTCTTGTGTTGTCATTTAAATAACTCAAACCTGAATACAATGTTGTTGTTTTGCCCGAGCCGGTTGGCCCAGTTACCAAAATAATTCCACTAGTATTTTTTAATTGATCCAAATAATTTTGCATGATTTGATCATTCATCCCTAATTCTTTTAAATCTAAGCTTGCTTCTGCTTTATCTAGCAATCTCAAAACAATTCTTTCGCCATAACTTGAGGGCAAAGTTGATACTCTTATATCAACCCACTTCTCTCCAAGTTTTAGAGACATTCTTCCGTCTTGAGGCACCCTTCTTTCCGCGATATCAAGATTGGACATAATTTTAATTCGAGCATTTAAAAGAGAGGAAACTCTAGAACTAGGTTTTAATTTTTCTTTCAATATCCCATCAACTCTAAATCTAATCGATAAGTATTCTTCGTATGGCTCTATGTGAATATCCGATGCTCCATCTTTAATAGCCTCAGCGAGAACCGCATTAATAAGTTTAATGACAGGCGCTTCGTTACTGTCGTCTAATAAATCTTCTGTTTTAGGTAAATCTGAGGCAAGTGTGTCTAAGTCAATACTCTCATCAACGCCCTGAACTAAATCTGATGAATTAGATGAATTTTCAGTAAAGATGTCCGAAAGTTTTTTATTGAAATCGCTAAACTCAAGCTTACTCAATACGAATGAATCATCATATTTTTTTTGTATATAGGCGATTAAACTTAGTTCGGCGTCCTCGGTATAAAAAAGAACCGAAGACTCTTTATTCTTACTGAGAATAATTTGATGATCTTTAGAATAGTTATAATCTAAAAAAGTTTCGTCATTCTTCATTTTTCTCAATTGGATAAATTAAGTCTTCAAGAATATCTAAATTTGGTGTTGGTCTTCCTTTATTTTCTCTTAACATTTGTTCAGCTTTTAAAAAATTATATTTACTGTTGGTGATTTCAGACATATCGCCAATGTCTCGAATTATTGAAGGCTTTAAAAAGATAGCCAAGTTTTTTTTGGTTCTTGAAGTTGTTGTTGATTTAAAGAGTCTTCCCAAAAGCGGAATATCTCCTAAAAGAGGTATTTTTCTTTCTGCTTCTTGCACATCATCATCGATTAATCCTCCCAAGACGATTGTTTGGTTGTCTTCAACCATTACGACCGTTTCTAAAGATCTTAAGTTGGTAACAATTTCAGAAGCACCAACCGCTACTGGCCCCAATATACTTGAGACCTCTTGTTGAATGTCTAACTTAATTGAATCGCCTTCGTTGATTTGAGGTTTCACTCTCAACTTCACGCCAACTTCTTGCCTATCGATGGTTCTAAAAGGATTAGTGTTGTTAGCACCTAAAGATTCACCAGTTGTAATTGGTATTTCTTGTCCAACGATGATGGAGGATTCTTCATTATCCATAGTTAAAATTGAAGGTGTGGACAAGACATTTGAGTCGGTATCCTTTCTTAAAACGTTAAGAATTAGTGCAAAGCTTTCTTGACCTTTAGTATATTTACCAACTCCGGCAGCGAAGCCATCCAGTGTTAACAAAGATCCTGCCGCTGTAGGAATTGAAGTTGAACCAGAAGTTGTATCGTATACTTCCCCGCCTACGATGGCTGTTAAATCAGGTGAAGGGCTCCCAAATCTTTGAGAAGCAATGGGTGTATCTGTCCCGTCTCCAGAATATAAGAATTGCACACCCAATTCTCTAGACAAAGTATCCGAAATTTCTACTATGATAGCCTCTACCAATACTTGAGCTCTTTTTATATCCAATTGCGAGATCAAGTCTTCAATAGCTATCATGACATCAGGTTCCGCCGAAATGATTAACGAATTTGTCTCCTGATGAGCCGTAATACTAGTTTTTATCTGATTGGATTGGTTGGAGCTTAATATATTTGCTGACATTGAAGATAAAACCTCTTGAAGCGCAATGGCCTCAGCATATTTAAGATAGAAAACTCTCAAGGTGCTAGAGCCTTTTTGTTCCACGTCTAAACTTTTTATCAAATCGAGCATACGAGCGACAATAAAATCTTCCCCAACAAGAAGAAGTGAATTGTTCCTTTCAATAGCGTAAGCATTAAACTGATTGGCATTTAGTCCAGCATTGTTTTCATTAAATATTTGTTTTGCCAATAAAGAAATTTCAGAGGCTGAAGTATGTTTTAAGTTAACCAATTCATATCTGTCGCCAGGAATTTTATCCAGCTCTGCGATAAGCTTCTCAATTCTTCTTACGTTGGAAGCTCGATCTGCAATGATTAATGTATTTGAAGGTTCATAAATCGCTAGATGACCTTGAGAATTAATTAAAGGTCTTAGTATTGTTACCAATGCAACTGATGAAGTCTGCTGAGGTCTTACAGTAGTTGTTACAAGTTTATCGTCTGGCGTAGTGGTCGAAAGTAATTCGGTGTAATTTTGTCTACCATTAATTTCAGGAATGATTTTTACTGCGGAATCTTGCTCGACTGCAGAATATCCATGAACACTCAAAACCGAAAGGAAGACTTCATAAGCTTCGTCGATACTTAAATCCTCATTTGAAACTACCGTAACGTTAGCATTCACCCTAGGATCGATAATAAATGTTTTACCTGTGATAGAAGATATGTCGGTTATAAAAGCCTTGAGATTTGCATCTCTCATATTTATTGTCACTGAAAGTGAATGAGCAGAAAACAAAGTTACAAAACATACAACGAGAAATTTTCTTGCCAAGGAATTCATATTTTACCTACATCAAAATTTAAATTTATTTGATCCTCACCTCTTTTGATCAAAAAATTTAAAGCATTCGTTGATTCTAAAAATGACTCTATTGAATCGTTGTCTTCAATATTTAGCTCGGAAATGTTCATTCCATTTATTGAAATCAATATATCCCCAGGAATTAGCTCCAATTCATCATACAATCTTGAATCCTCTCCAGGCGAAACTTCTAAACCTATTAAAAGTCCGTTTTCAATAATGGGGGTAAATGATAAAAGATCGTCTACGGATTGACCGGAAAGCCAATTTTCAAAATTTAACTTTTCTTTCTTTGTTTCTGCTAATTCAATTCCAGTAATTACAGAACTTTTATCAAAAGATAGGCTCTCCGAAATTCCTGACCTTGATATAGTTACAAAATCTTTTTGAATCGATTCTAAATAAACGTTGTCTTGAATTAAATCGCCTGGAACGTAAGCTTTTTGATCTTTGTTATTAACCCCTATAGTGGCAAAATTTTTATCATCTGATGAAGTTACTCCAAAAAGTTTCAACGAAAGATTAGTCTCAGGAGCTTTTATAAAATCCAAAATTTGGTTGGCATTGCTATCAAGAGAAGAAGCAAAAGGATCTTTAGATAATTCAATGGTTGAGGCTCCGGGCCCTTGAGTGATCTGGTAATTTACCTTCTCAGAAAAAAAAATATTTAAAATTAGATTCGATAGCTCGAGGACAAGAACTAAAGATAAAATCGAAACAAAGACGAGTCTTCTCTTTTGATCCAGATAAAAGATTAAGTCTTTGGTTTTTTGTAAGTAAATCGTATTTATTTTCATTAAAGTTTGAAAATTTTACTTTAATTTGCTCAATTTAACTAAAAACATTCAATAAGATTTATTACGAAGCTGTAACTTTTATGAATTTATTTTTTAATTACTCAAAAAAATATTCTATAGTTTTTAAGTGTTTATGGATATTTTACTAGTCATGCTTTTGGGCTTAATTTTTGGGAGCTCCTTAAATAGCATAGGTTTCAGATTGCCCTTAATTCTCAATTATGAAAGAAAATCTCCTCATTTACCGTCGTTAAACCTTTTTTGGCCTAGATCCTTTTGTTCAAGTTGTGGAAAGCAAATCTCATGGATAAATTTAATACCTGTTTATGGATTTTTAAGGCAAAGAGGATCATGCAATTTTTGTAAAAAAAAAATAACACTAGAGTATCCCTTCACAGAAATTATATGTTCTTTACTATTTATTGCCCTTTATTTTAAATTTGGCTTATTAAGCATAAATTTTTATTTACACTTAATACTTTTTTTGAACCTCATACTTATTTCAAAAATTGATCTAAATTTTTTTAAAATACCCTTTTTTCTTAATTTATTGATCTTATTTAATGTTTGTTTAATTAATTCAGATACTATTTTCCAAACACTATTATTTATTTTAATTACCTTTTTAGCGTTATTATTTGTCAGTATTGTTTTTAAGATTCTTCGTTCCAGGGAGGGTCTTGGAATGGGCGATGTACTGTTAATTTCTTTTTTATCTGGTTTATTTGAACTAGAAAAAATTCCTTTACTGATTTTATTTTCATCAGTGTCAGGAATTTTTTTTTATGTTGTTATGACGTATATCAAAAACAAAAGAAACTTTGAAATTGCTTTTGGTCCGCACATTGCTTTGTCTGGAATTTGGTTGTTATTTATTCTTTGAATAAAAAACTTTATGCACTAAAAATTATTCTTAATAAAATATAGAAAAAAATTGTAAAAGCTGCTCCAGCTGGAATAGTTACTAACCATGAAGCAATTATTCTCTTTATGGAAGCATAATCTAAGTGTTCTGCGCCTTTAGCTAGA
>Ga0207916_1000176_pt1 | contig 11230 bp, 8 predicted proteins | sample DeeseametaMP1141_FD_184194 | JGI IMG/M metagenome (GOLD analysis project Ga0207916, IMG submission 184194) | Marine microbial communities from the Deep Indian Ocean - MP1141 (SPAdes) | ecosystem: Environmental > Aquatic > Marine > Oceanic | place: South Indian Ocean | collected 2011-03-05 | reverse complement strand
AGATTTACAGGAACGTTTCTAATGCAAATCACTTTAAGATTTTCGGACTTGAATATCTTTTTTAAGTCACTTTGGAGTTGTCCCTTGAGAGATTTTTTAGCAAAGAAGAAGCCAATACCAAATTCTTTTGGGAGTTCTAAAGAGTGCTCAGATTTTATGGTTTTTCTATAAAAGTCGTCATTGATATCAAACAATAATCCAGAACCATCACCTGTTTTTCCATCAAAACCAACTCCTCCTCTATGTGCCATGCTTGAGAGAGCATCAATTGATTTTTCAACTATCTTTCTGGAGGGTGTTCCATTTTTATTGCAGATTAATCCATAACCACAGTTATCTTTCTCAAGTTTTTTGTTATATAGCATAATGGAAAGTTATAGATTTTATCATAAAAGTGTCATACTATGTCATACTTTGTGAAAAGGAAGAATAAACAATACAAAATTGAAAAAGGACTTTTGCTGTTTACCCAGCCAAAGTCTCCTTATTTTTATGGGAAAATAAGACACAATAAGAAATATCTAACAAAGTCATTTGCTCCCATTACTGACAAACAAGAAGCAATATATGAGCTTTATAATTGGAAAAGTGAACTTTTATCAGAAAAAGACAAATCTTTAGCAGAGCCAAATAATTTAAGATCCGAGTATGTTGATTTCAAAGAAATTGATAACGACTTTCAATTCTTAGACGTTGGCAGATATGATCCACAGAAAAAAGATATAGAAAGTAGAAAAATTCATTTTGTTGAGATCTATGGAGAATACAATCAAACACAAGCTGCTAATCAGGCACACAGATGTCTGGACTGCGGTAATCCCTATTGTGAGTGGAAATGCCCTGTTCATAATTACATACCAAATTGGCTGAAGCTCGTTAATGAAGGAAATATTCTTGAAGCAGTAGAGCTTTGTCACCAGACAAATAGTCTCCCGGAAGTTTGCGGAAGAGTTTGCCCACAAGATAGGCTTTGTGAAGGAGCTTGTACATTAAATGATGGATTTGGAGCAGTCACGATTGGATCAATTGAAAAGTACATAACTGACAAAGCTTTTGAAATGGGATGGAAACCAGATTTATCAAATAGATCATGGTCTGGAAAAAAAGTTGCAATAATTGGAGCTGGTCCAGCTGGACTATCGTGTGCTGACGTTCTTACGAGGGCAGGTGTTAAAAGTCATGTGTTTGATAAGCATCAAGAAATTGGCGGCTTACTTACTTTCGGTATACCGGAATTTAAGCTAGAAAAAAGTGTAGTTAAAAAAAGAAGGCAGATTTTTGAAGAAATGGGAGTGAAGTTCTTCTTAGGCAAAGAAATAGGTGTAGATATAAGTTTCAAAGATATTTACAAAGAATATGATGCTGTATTTTTGGGAATGGGAACGTATACGTCCTTAGAAGGCGGTTTTAGGGGTGAAAAACTTCTTAATGTTCACAAAGCAATAGACTATTTAGTTGAGAGTAATAAAAAGCTCCTTGGAATTCATCAAAAAAAAGGAGCTTTTATAAACCTAAAGGGTAAGGATGTTGTTGTTCTGGGTGGAGGAGATACTGCTATGGACTGTAATAGGACTGCTATAAGACAGGGGGCTAAGTCGGTTACATGCTTTTATAGAAGAGATGAAGATAATATGCCAGGATCTAGAAAAGAAGTCATTAATGCCAAAGAGGAAGGAGTAAACTTTGTTTTTAATAGTCAACCAATAGAAATATTAGGAAATGACAAAGCAGAAGCTATTAAAACGATATCTACTAGGCTAGCTGATCCAGATCATAACGGTAGACGAGTCCCGATGCCAATTGCAAATACAGAAAAAATTTATAATGCAGATGCAGTTATTATTGCATTTGGTTTTCGTGCTAGCCCACCAAATTGGACTAAGGATTATGCAATCAATCTAAAACAAAATGGTCTAATTGATATTGATTGTCATGATGATCTTGATTTCCAAACTACTAATCCTAAGATATTTTCAGGCGGTGATATGGTAAGAGGATCTGATTTAGTTGTAACCGCGGTATGGGAAGGAAGAGAAGCTGCTAAAAGTATTATAAAATACGTTCATGAATGATTTGGATCGTAATTTTATATCTGCACTAAATCGTAAGGTTCAAAAAACACCCCCTGTATGGATAATGAGACAGGCAGGAAGATATCTTCCTGAGTATAGAAAAGTTAGGTCAAACTTTAAGAATTTTCTGGATATGTGCAAAACTCCTGAAGTTTGTTGTGAATTAGTCTTGCAGCCTATACAAAGATACGATTTTGACGCAGCAATTATCTTTTCTGATATTTTAACTATTCCTGATGCTCTGGGTCTCGGAGTTTCTTTTGTTGAAGGAAAAGGTCCAATATTTTCAAATCCAATAAGAAGGCCTGAGGATATTTCAAACATGGCAGATTTCAATCCCGAAAGCTTAGAGTATGTTTACATGACTGCAGAACTAACAAGAAAGGAATTAGATAGAAGCATCCCTCTTATTGGATTTTCTGGCAGTCCATGGACACTTGCAGCCTATTCAATTGAAGGAAGTAGCTCCAAAAACTTTGATCTAACAAAATCATTCATAGAAAATCATTCTTTAGATGCACATAAATTCCTCGAGATTTTGACAGATGCATGTTTTGAATATCTTAAAAGACAAATTATCAGTGGTGTAGATGTAATTCAGATATTTGATTCTTGGGCTAATCTTCTTTCTGAACAACAATATTTAGAATACTCTTTGAAATACATAAAAAAGCTTCTAGACAAGTTATCAAAGGATCCTATTACATGCAAAACTCCAACTATACTTTTTGCTAGAGAGCCAAAATGTAATCTAAATGAATTTAAATTAAATGATCTCAGCTGTTATGGTATGTATACTTCAATTTGTCCAAGCAATGCTATGAATATATTTGAGGGCTCGCATGCGCTTCAAGGCAATTTAGATCCAAAGATTCTTCTTAATGAGGATGCAATCATAAAAGAGACTGTTTTGAAATTGCTTTCTAAATTTAAAAATTATCCTGGTTATATTTTTAACCTAGGGCACGGAATAACTCCCGATATAAATCCTAATAAAGTAAAAGTTTTAGTTGATGCTATTAGAGAATTTGGAAGTTAGTCTTTTGGCCTATCCCACATCCTCATTAATCCTTCTTGAACACAGCTTGCAACTAACTTTCCTTTAGAATCAAAAATTGATCCTCTCGAAAATCCTCTTGCATTTTTTGCAATAGGGCTATCAATGCGATAAAGCATCCAATCAGAGAAATCTACTCTAGAATGAAACCACATTGCATGATCCAAGCTAGCGCTTTGAAAATATTTAGACATAAAATTAATACCATGAGGTAATTGAGCTGTTCCTAGTAAGCCTCTATCTGATGCATATAGCAAAAGAGATTGATTGATAATTAAATCTTTGGGGACCTCTCCATTTGGTCTCATCCAAATATCTCTTACTGGCTTACTTTTTTTTGGATTAATGTAATCATTGTTTTGACTTGCTCTCATTTCAATCTCTTGCTCTCTGAGAAAAAACTTATCAATTTTCTTTCCATGAAGTTGCTCAATTGCCTTATTTCTTAGCTCCCAATCACTTGGAAGATCTTCAGGTTTAGGTATTTCGTTTAGGTCAATATCTATCTGATGCTCAAATCCTTTTTCTTCTTTTTGAAAAGATATTGAGCATGCAAAAATAGCTTCTCCATTTTGGATAGCTCGAACTCTTCTTGTAGTAAAACTTTTCCCATTTCTTATTCTGTCAACATCAAATAATATTGATTCCTCCATAATCCCTGGTCTTAAAAAATAGGAATGAAAAGAATGTGCTTGGTGAGGCTCCTTTACAGTATGATTCGCGGCGATAAGGCACTGCGCCATAACTTGACCACCGTAAATCCTTTGCCATCCATAGTTTTGCCCCTTCCACTGAAAAACGTCTCTATCAATTCTGTCTAGATTAAATAATTCTAAAGTATTCTTAATGGCCTCTCTATTGGGCACTTAAACCACCATCAATAACAAGTTCAGTTCCAGTAATCATAGAAGATTCATCTGATGCTAAAAATAAGGCGGCATAAGCAATATCAATAGGCTCACCTAATCTCCTAATCGGAATTTGTTTTACAAGCTTCCCTTCAATATCAGCATCTGGATTCATATCAAAAAGACCTTTTAAGATTTCTGTTCTTGTAAAGACTGGATGAATAGAATTACATCTAACAAGGTCGGTAGTTCTTGCACAGTGAAGAGCAACAGATTTTGATAAATGTCTTACTCCTGCTTTTGCTGAGTTGTATGCTGAAAAGTTGTGTCCAGCAACAATCCCAGAGATAGAAGATATGTTTATAATCGATCCATTTCCAGACTTCCTCATGAGTGGTAGTGAAAATTTACATCCGTAAAAAACTGAATCTAAATCGACCTTGTGAACTTGGTCCCATGTATCTAAATCGCATGATTCAACATCTCCACCACCACCAATGCCTGCATTATTTATCAAAATATTTAGCTTTGAGAATTCTTTTTCGACATTACCTAAAACACTTTGCCAATCCTCTGGCTTGGTAACATCCAAAATATAATAAGGTGCATTTAACTCATCGGCACTTTTTTTCAAAAGTTCTTCATTTATATCGGTCATAACTACTTGGGCACCTTCCTCAATTAATAATCTAGCCATTTCTTTGCCCAAACCTTGGGCAGCACCTGTTATTAATCCAACTTTATTTTTAACTCTACTGCTCATTTTATAAACTCAAAAACATTCTATAATTAGTGGAAGTTTAACCTCTCAGGATGTAGTATACAGGACTCAAAAATTGCTTATAAGATGAATACAGAAGAAAAAATTAATCTGCCTAGGAAGCCAGATAAAAAAGTTGATGTTAGATCAACTTTTAAAATAAATTCTGAGCTTACAGTAAAAGCCTTCAGTGATAAAACTGAGTGGGTTCCAGATATCGATAATTCTTATATATTCGATAAAAAAACTACCTTATCTATATTGGCAGGCTTTGAGCACAATCGAAGAGTAATTATTCAAGGCTATCATGGCACTGGTAAGTCTACTCATATTGAACAAGTTGCTGCAAGATTAAACTGGCCATGTATAAGAATTAATTTAGACAGTCATGTGAGCAGATTAGATCTATTGGGTAAAGATGCAATTAAGCTTGAGGATGGAAAACAGATCACAAAATTTGTGGAGGGTATACTTCCTTGGTCAATTCAAAATCCTGTTGCTCTTGTTTTTGATGAATATGATGCTGGAAGGCCAGATGTTATGTTTGTTATCCAAAGAATTCTTGAGGTGGAAGGGAAGCTTACCTTGCTAGATCAAAACAGAGTTTTAAAACCTCATTCAAATTTTAGGCTTTTTGCAACAACTAATACTATAGGAATGGGCGACTCAACTGGTCTTTATCATGGAACTCAACAAATAAATCAAGGTCAAATGGACAGATGGCATATTCTTTCTACTTTAAATTATTTAACTCCTGAGCACGAATCTAAATTAGTTCTTGGAAAACTTAAAGGCTTTAGCTCAGCAAAAAGAAAACTGATTCTTTCTAATATGATCAAACTTTGTAATTTAACAAGACAGGGTTTTATAAATGGTGATATTTCAAACCTTATGTCTCCTAGAACACTTCTTACCTGGGCTGAAAACTTTATTATTTTTAAAGACATTCATGAATCTTTCAAGCTCTCTTTCCTCAATAAGTGTGATGATCTTGAGAAACCTATAGTCGCTGAATATTTCCAAAGATGCTTTGCAGAAGACTTGGAAATAGATAATAGTTAATGACGATCAAAAGCGACGAACAATTAAATGCAGCTTTGTCATGGACAAAGGCTTTAACAAAGAATAAAGATATTGTTTTAGAAAATTCCAATAGACTCATTCCTAAAGGTTCTAAGGTAAATCTAAAAAATCCACCAAAAATTAAGAGGAAGCTAGCTGCATGGAAAGGTAGATCAGATAGACAAGCCTTTTGGTTAAAGCATAATAATATAAAAAAAACACTTCTTGGAAATGCTGGGGAAGTTTTAGATGAGCTTAAAATGGCCAGAGCAGAAATATTGGGCTCTGAGGAATATGATGGAGCAAAGTTAAATATTCAGGACTTTTCATATGACATTACTAAAAATTTAACAGAAGACGAAATACAGTTACCTACACTAATTAATCTTTGGTTTAAGAGTTTAAATGGATTTAAGTTAGAGAAGAGTCAAAAAACATTAATTGATCAAATACAAAATATAAACTCAAGCAACACAAAGAAAATTGCAGAAAATATGATTTCTGAAATAAAAGATGAGCAATCTTTTCTTAAAAGCTCATTATCTTTACTTGATGCTCTTAAATTACTAGATCAAGAAAAATCAGATGGGGAAGATAATAACGAGAAATTTGATGAACAGCATGAAGAAAATGAAGAGAGCCTATCAAATGATATTAATGAAATTGAAACTGATGAGGATCCGAGCAATGAAATAGACTTAATGCAGTCACTTGTTGATGAGATGCCAGATGAAAAAGAAATTTTGCAAGAAGCTGAAGTATCAATAGATGAAGAGCTGGAAGTAAATGCTGATTTTGATGACAATCAAATTGGAGGTGAAAGCTCTAACTACAGTATTTTTACTTCCCAGTATGATGAGATTATTTCTGCAGGTGAATTATCCAATATTAAAGAGGTTAATAGGCTAAGAATACAATTAGATAAACTCATCCAACCTCACTTGCAAACAATTGGGAAACTGGCCAATAGGCTTCAGCGCTTATTACTAGCTAAGCAAAACAGATCTTGGAAGTTTGATCTAGATGAAGGAGTTTTAGATACATCAAAACTAACTAGGGTAATTACTGATTCAAATAAACCATTAAGCTTTAAAGAGGAAAAGCAAAGTGATTTTAAGGATACTATAATTTCGATATTAATTGATTGCTCTGGCTCAATGAGAGGGAGGTCAATAAATCTTGCAGCTGTTTGTGCTGAGATTATAGGAACCACACTTGAGAGATGCTCTGTAAAGACTGAGGTCCTTGGTTATACAACAAAACATTGGAAAGGTGGAGACTCCAGAAAGAGTTGGCTTCAACGGGGCGGTTTTTCTTATCCAGGAAGATTAAATGACTTGAGGCATATTGTTTTCAAATCAGCTGAAGATAGTTGGCGAAAATCACGTAAATCTCTTGGTGTAATCTTAAAAGATGGTTTGTTGAAAGAAAATATAGACGGCGAAGCTCTGCAATGGGCAAATGAAAGACTGAAAAAAAGATTTGAAGATAGAAAAATAATGATTGTTATATCTGATGGAGCACCTGTTGATGATAGTTCTCTCTCTGCAAATAATCCTAATTATCTTGATAACCACTTGAGGAAAGTTATCGCTGATATTTACGAAAAAAATCAAGTAGAATTATTAGCAATTGGTATTGGACATGATGTAACCAAGTACTATGATCATGCGATTACAATTAGCAATGCTGACAGCCTAGGTGAAACTCTGCTTGATGAATTGACTGAGCTTTTTGAATAACTTTATAATTAGCATATGAAAATAAAAAAACAAAGCGGGCCACCAGAAGACCTTATTTATTTTGATGAAGATCTTCCACTTTCCCAATCACAAGTTGAAGATGTTATTGAAATCTTTCATACGCCATTAACAGGTTCTTATAATTGGGACTACACTGTAGCTGATAATAGGATTAAAAAACTTTATGAATTGGGTAAAGAGTTGAATTGGAATGGCTCAATTGATTTAAACTGGGAGTATACGCATCCAGCAGATAAAAGAATTCTTGAAACCGATGATGAATTGCCGCATGAAACTCTTGAAGCTTATAACAATCTTACCGAAGAAGAAAAAATATTATTTGATAGACATGATGTTGCTGAGCTTATGAGTCAATTTCTACATGGTGAGCAAGGCGCCCTTTTAGTTGCATCTCAATTAGCTAGTTGCGCACCTACTTACAATGCGAAGCTTTATGCTGCATCTCAAACATTTGATGAAGCTAGGCATGTCGAGGTATTTAATAGATACCTCCAAGAAAAGATTGGTATTCACTATCCAATTAATCCTTCTTTAAAATCATTGCTTGATAAAATTCTCACCGATGAACGCTGGGATCTAAAATTTATTGGTATGCAAATTATTATTGAAGGTCTTGCTCTTGCAGCCTTTTCGATGATGAAATCTATTTCCAAAGATCCTCTTTTAAAACAGCTTCTTCATTACGTAATTCGTGACGAAGCTAGGCATGTAACTTTTGGTATTAATTATTTAGAAGATTTCATTAAAACTCTGAGTAAGGAAGAAATTAATGAAAGAGCTGAGTTTGCTTATGAAGCATGTGTGATTTCTCGGGAACGACTTATTAATACCAAAGCTCAGCAACGCTTCTTAAAAATGTCTGAAGAAGAAGCAAGAGAATTCCAGTTAAATACTGGAAGTTTTGAAATGTTTAGGAACTTCCTTTTCTCCAGGGTGATACCAAATCTATCTAGAATAGGCCTTCTAACTGATGAAGTTAGGCCAAAGTTTGAAGCTCTAGGTTTATTAGAGTATGAGAATGCTCCTGACGACTTTGAATGTGATTGGGCGGAAATGAGAAAACCGCTTGAAGAATTTGAAAAAATCCCAGTTTAACTTTTAATAGGTAGAATATGTCTAAGCACTCCGCTCTTAACAATTTTGGTAGGTCTGGAAATCCGGCTTTCCAAAGTCACTTTAATACTAATCAAACTGTTGCTGGAGCGACCATGACTCTTGAAGGAACAGTAAATAAAACAGGAATTCTTTTAGCTTTATGCATGGGTGGAGCATTTTTTGGTTGGAATGCTCCAGCATTAGCACTTCCCGCAATATTGATTGGTTTTGTTATCGCCTTATTCACTATCTTTAGACCAAAGAATTCACCTTATACTGCTCCTGCTTATGCTGCTATTGAAGGAGTTGCTTTAGGGGCAATTACAATGGTTTTTGAAGCTCAATATCCTGGTATTGGCATTCAAGCTATTGGCTTGACCTTCGGTATCTTAGCCTCACTCTTGTTTTGTTATAAAAGTGGAATTATTAAACCTACTGAAAATTTTCGTTTGATGATTTTTTCAGCAACTATGGGGATTTTCTTGCTTTACCTTATTAGTTTTATTATGTCTTTCTTTGGAAATAGTATTGGATTTATTCATTCAAATGGATTGTTTGGAATAGGGTTTTCTTTATTTGTTGTGGGTATAGCTGCCCTTAATTTAGTTTTAGATTTTGATTTTATAGAAGAAGGATCTGAGGTTGGTCTACCAAAATATATGGAATGGTATGGAGCATTTTCTTTAATGGTAACTCTAGTCTGGCTTTATCTTGAAATTCTTAGATTGCTTGCAAAACTTAGATCGAGATAAATTTTGGAAAATTTATTTTTTTTAATCCTTGCTGTAGCTTCATTGTATGCTTTCTTTAAATTTGGAAAGATTAAAGCTTCAAAGAAACAAACAAATAGAAATGACCGTATAAATCGATTTAAAGTCAATAGATCTAAAGAAGTTGAAGAGTGAAATGCACAAAAATATCTGGAAAAATTATGTCTAAAAATCTATCTACAAAAATACTATTTTCTTTCTGTCTATTATTTTCTTATACAAAATTGGTCGGAAACGATGCTCCGATTATTTTGCCTGGAGCTCCTGGTGAGGAATCAAAAAATCTAAATGCTGAGGAAGCGACAAATATTGCCAACACATCTTATATTGATGCAGATGTAAAATTCCTTCAAGGAATGATTGTACATCATGAGCAGGCAATACTTATGTCTAGCATGGCTGGAAAAAGAACAAACAATAAAACTATTGTCAATCTTGCTAACCGCATTGATGCATCGCAAGAAGATGAAATAAATTTTATGGAAAGTTGGTTAAAAGATAGAGATGAGAGTGTTCCAGAAGCAGAGAGTCATCATATGATGAAAGACAACGATAAAGATCATCATAATATGCATATGCATCTTAATATGGTAGGGATGGCGTCTCAAGAACAATTAAAAAAATTGAAAGATTCAAATAGTACAAGCTTTGACAGGCTTTTCCTTCAATTAATGATAGCTCACCATGATGGAGCACTTGAAATGGTTAAAGATTTAAAGAAATTTTCAGGCGCTGTCTATGATCCCATCCTCAATGAGTTTGTTTCTGATCTAGTAAATGATCAAGGTGTGGAAATTGAAAGAATGAATACCATAGCTGTTGGTTTATCTAATGATCCAAGATCTGGGCTTGCACATGGTCTTTATACTGCAGACGAAGCGATACTAAATTTAGAGTTAATAACTTCGTTAAGAAAGCCAACTGGGTTTTTTGATCCTACCAATCCTGAAGGTAGGGGCTCAGAAGACCTCACAGAAGACAATGAAGGTAAAACAACTGCTGAAATATCAAGATCGCTAAGATCGCCAATGCTTAGTTTCTCAAACACAGATATGGCATTTAGGGATGATTTGCTGGTAGCTGGAAGTTATCACGGTTTCAATATGTACAAAATTGATTCAGGCGGTATTCCAAATCTTATATCATCGGTTGTGTGTCCAGGTGGCCAGGGAGATGTATCGATAGTTGGGGATATTCTTATCATGTCTGTTGAAGAAAACAGAAGTCGAATAGATTGTGGGCTTGAAGGAGTGAGTAGAGATGCTAGTCCTGAAAGGTTCAGAGGAATAAGAATATTTGATATTTCAGATTTAGAGAGGCCAAAACAAGTTGGTGCTGTTCAAACTTGCAGAGGTTCTCATACTCATTCTGTAGTTGAGGGTCCAACGGTAGATGGGAAAATAATTGTTTATAACTCTGGAACAGGCAGAGTTAGAGACGATGAAGAGATGGAAGAATGTGTGGGAAACATTGCTGGCGATCAAAGGACAGCATTATTTAGAATTGATGTTATTGAAATCCCGATCTCAGATCCTTCAAAGTCTAGAATAGTATCAAGTCCTGCAGTTTTTGCTGATCCTGAAACTGGATCTTTAGCGGGTCTTTGGCGTGGTGGAGATCACGGTGATGACACTCAAGATACAAGGAGAACCGACCAATGCCACGATATTACAGTCTTCCCATCAGCAAAGATAGCTGCTGGAGCTTGCTCTGGAAATGGAATACTTTTTGATATTTCAGATCCTTATAATCCTAAGAGATTAGATGTTGTTACTGATAAAGGATTTGCCTATTGGCATTCAG
>Ga0207916_1000174_pt1 | contig 11234 bp, 16 predicted proteins | sample DeeseametaMP1141_FD_184194 | JGI IMG/M metagenome (GOLD analysis project Ga0207916, IMG submission 184194) | Marine microbial communities from the Deep Indian Ocean - MP1141 (SPAdes) | ecosystem: Environmental > Aquatic > Marine > Oceanic | place: South Indian Ocean | collected 2011-03-05 | reverse complement strand
ATAAAGATAAGAGGAGATAGTGACACGCAAGTTAAAATTAATGAGCAAATTCAATTTGATACATTGAATAATAATCAAATAATTTTTGATGGATCAAATGATATGGCACTTCAAAGTGAGTTTATGAGTTAATGTCTAAAGTAGAATTACAAAATATTACAAAAATATACGATAAAACAATCAAGGCTTTAGATGACATAAGCTTTACAGTAAAAGATGGCGAGTTTTTTATTTTACTCGGACCAACAGGTGCGGGGAAGACAACAACGCTTAGATCAATTGCTGGTCTTGAAAAAATAGATCAAGGAAAAATTTTTTTTGATGATGAGGATGTTTCCGAGGCTCAGCCAGCTGCAAGGGACACAGCGTTTGTCTTTCAACAGTATTCCTTATACCCACACTACAAAGTATATGATAATTTAGCTTTCCCACTTCGATCTCCTTTGAGAAAAGTCCCTGAGTCTGAAATTAATGAAAAAGTCACAAAAATAGCGGAAATGTTGAAGATATCTGGAAAATTAAACAACAAAGCAACAGAGTTATCGGGTGGCGAAATGCAAAGAGTTGCTATTGGTAGAGCTTTGGTTAGAAATCCAAGCATTTATTTGATGGATGAACCACTATCTTCTCTAGATGCAAAACTTCGTGAAAGCTTAAGGGTAGAATTAAAAAAAATTCAGTTAAACTTAGGCTCAACTATTCTTTATGTAACTCACGATCAAGCTGAAGCTACAACTATGGCTGATCAAATTGGTGTTTTGGAAAATGGAAAGATAGCTCAGATAGGAACACCTGAAGAAATATATAATAATCCTAATTCTATTTATGTAGCAAATAGACTAGGATCCCCTAAGATTAATATTTTAGATAAAACTTCAATTAATACCTCGTCACCAAATCAGGCTAGTCAATTAGGATTAAGACCTGAGCATATTAAATTAGGTCAAGGAGAGCTTATCGGTTCTATTAAAACAATTGAGTCTTTAGGAGCTGAAACAGTAGTGGAGTTAGAATATAAGGGATTAGAAATTTTATCTTTATATCAAGGACTATTTCAAGGAGTACGTGGAGATGAAATAAAGTTTGCCATTGATAATAGTAAAGTTCTCTTTTTTGATGACAAAGGAGTGAGTGTACAATGAGTGTTGATTTCCTTATCGAAACAGCAAAGAAAATACAGGTTGTCATTAATGATAATTCTTCTGAAATTGAAAAGTTAGATCAAGAAATAGGCGACGGTGATCATATTTTTAATGTTCAAAGAGGAATAAAACTCGTTATAGAATTAGAACCAACCATAAAAGATCTAATAATGTCTAAGGCATTAAATCAAATTGCAATGAAGGTCCTTTCTGGCATAGGTGGTTCATCAGGAGCATTATTTGGAACGTTATTTATGACTATGGCTAAAGGTAATGCTATTGATGAAGGTGTTGATTATAAAAAAGCTATAGAAATTTTTGCAGAGGGTGTGGAAGCAGTCAAACAAAGAGGTAAAGCTGATGTGGGAGAAAAAACAATGATGGATGTTTTAATACCTGTCTCTAATTGCCTCAAAAAAGGTGTTGAGGACGACAAAGATCTTAAAGAAATACTAAAAGAGGCCGTAGAAGTAGCGGAAAAAGGGATGTTTTCAACGAAAGATCTCTTGGCTACAAAAGGTAGAGCTTCTTTTTTAGGAGAGCGAGCAAAGGGCCATATTGATCCTGGCGCCCGGTCTTCACAATTAATGATAAAAACTGTCTGTGAGTCAGTTATAAATAGTTAGGAGGAAACTATGAAAAAATTTATGAATTCAGCAGATGACTTTTTAAAGGAGAGCCTACAAGGTTTTGGTGCTGCACACCAAGACATTGTTAGTTGTCATTACGATCCAAATTTTATAACCAGAGCTACTCCCACAAAAGAAGGAAAAGTGGCTTTGATAAGTGGAGGAGGCAGCGGTCACGAGCCTATGCATGGGGGATTAGTTGGATATGGGATGCTAGATGCAGCATGCCCAGGATTTGTTTTCTCTTCACCGACACCAGATCAAATGTTAGCTGCTGCTGAAAAAGTAGATAGTGGTGCAGGTGTCCTTTTTATCGTTAAAAATTACTCGGGTGATGTTATGAATTTTCAAATGGCCGCTGAGATGATGCAAGGCCCCAATGAGTCTGTATTAACAAATGATGATGTTGCTGTTGAAGACTCTTCATTTACAACTGGTAGAAGAGGTGTTGCTGCTACTGTTGTTGTTGAAAAAATAGTTGGATCTTTAGCAGAGCATGGCGGTAGTTTACAGGAGTGTAAAGCTTTAGGAGATAAGGTGAATAAAAATTCAGGATCTATGGGAGTTGCCTTCTCAAGCTGTACAGTTCCAGCAGCAGGAAAACCAAACTTTGATATTGGTGATGATGAAATGGAATTTGGGGTAGGGATTCATGGTGAGCCTGGAAGAAGAAGAGATAAAGTTAAATCTGCACAAGAAATTACAAATGAATTATTGGAAGCAATTAATGAGGATTTAAAACCCGAGGCTAACGAAGAAATATTATTATTTGTGAATGGTATGGGTGGAACTCCTCTAACAGAGTTATACCTAATTTATGATAATGCTAAAAATATGTTAGATAAAAAAAATATAAAGATTTCAAGGTCTTTGGTTGGAAATTATTGCACTTCTCTTGAAATGCAAGGAGCTTCAATTACCCTTACTAAACTTGATGAAGAGCTTGTTAAGCATTGGGACTCCTCTGTTCACACTGCGGCTATGAGATGGGGTGTCTAAAAATTTATAAAGCCTGTAGGAGAACTACAGGCTTTTATTCTGTTAAGTAACATCTCACTTTAATGATTATGATGATCGAGAGTGACATCACCTACTAATGTTTCGACTGAAACCCTATTATCTACATTAGTATTTAATCTTTTTTCCCTTGCTGCATCTGCTGCTTTCATAGTTTCGGTATTTGGGTAAATTGTGACTGCCATTAAGGTTACATCATCAATTCTAATACCAATTAACTGACTCGCTTGTGGAAATTCAGATGGAGCATTCTGAACGTATCCTTGTGTTTGATCATCAGCTGCCTCCTTTGAATCCATTTTTACTGTTGTTATTCTTGCTACACTCATTAATAGCTCCTCCTTGATCTTGTACTAAATTATTTAATTAATATTTCAATATTACATTCTAATATCACTTTTATTAAATATTTAATTTCATGATTAACTTGAGCATTTTGCATATCCAAGAAATAAAATTGCAATTATACTTCTAAATAATTAAGTAATTTTTATATGAAAGGAGAAAATTTATGAAAATTAATAAAGGTGATAGAATAGAAGATATAGAGTTACCTGACTCTTACGGAAACACATTTAAACTTTCTAGTACAAAAGGTAAAAAAGTATTATTAACTTTTTATAGACACGCTTCCTGTGCTGTTTGTAATTTAAGAATTAATGAATTTGTGAAAAAGTATAAAGAATTTGGTGAAAACTTTACAATGATAGGGATCTTTCATGCACCAGTTGATTTTTTAAAGAAAAATATGGATAGACATAATTTACCATTTACAGTTCTTGCAGATGAAGGTTTCGAATATTTTAAAAAATATGATGTTGAGAGATCTTATGGAAAACTCTTCTCAGCTTTTATCTTTAAAGTTCATAAATTCTTTTTAGCAGGAATAAAAGGTTATTTACCTGTTCAGTTTAAAGGATATGTAGATATTGTTCCTGTTGATGTCCTAATTAACGAGGTTGGGATAGTTGAGGATGTTTACTATGGAGAGAGTGATATTGCTGATCACATGCCTTTTGAAAAAATTAAGGCATTTTCAATAGCTTAGAATTTTAATAATCAGTTGTAAAAATATATTGCAAAACCAAATATAAATATTGCGATCAGAAAATAACTTACTGCAGATTTTTTAAAATATATCTCTGATCTAAAAATAATATTAAAAATTTTATAAGATGCGTAAACTATAAAAACAATTATTAATAAAGTGATTAGCCAAGTCCCTAAAAATTCAAGAGAAAAAAGTCTATCCAATACACCTTCATTCATAATTTAAATAATATATTAATTTATTATTGAACCAAGGATCTTTAGCCGTGACAAATTATTTAATTATTTAAATGTAAATTTTAAAATTTGGTTTATTTTAATTAATCGTGATTTTCAATATTAGTCTTTTTCTAACAAGTATTATCCTCGGTATAATGATTTTCTTTTCTTTTGTAGTTGCACCTGTAGCTTTTTCCTCATTAAATAAAGAAAACTATAGTATTTTTATTAGGAAAATATTTCCATATTACTATCTTATAAATTTGTTTTTAAGTTTGGTCGTTTTTGTTTTTTTTATTTATCTGAATATCTTTGGAATTAAATTTTACCTCATTTCCTTTACAGCAATACTTTTTCTTATATCAAATTTTTTATTGATGCCTCTAATAAACAAGTTTAGTGATCAAAATTTACACAAAAAATTCAAGAATTCCCATCTTTTGTCAGTTATTTTAAATTTTATTCAAATGTTTTGCTTAGTTTTTATTCTAATCTAAATTAATTATTTAGTAGTAATTAATTTCAATATTATAAACACAAAAAAAATAAACTTTCATGAGTTATACAACAAAACATTATACTCCAAAAAATTTGAGCGATCGTACAGCATTAATTTTTACTAAGTTTCTAAGATTTTTAGCTGATACTTTTTTTAAAAAAAAATATGGACACAGGGCCGTAGTTTTAGAGACTGTCGCAGCAGTTCCAGGTATGGTGGCAGGCATGTTAATTCATTTAAAATCATTAAGGAAAATGCAAGACGATAAAGGTTGGATAAAAACCCTATTAGACGAGGCTGAGAATGAAAGGATGCATTTAATGACATTTATTGAAATAGCTAAGCCTACTTTTATTGAACGCTTGATCATTTTATTCGCACAATTCATATTCATAATCATGTATCTTCTAATATATATCGTTTCGCAAAGAACAGCGCATCGAATAGTCGGGTATTTTGAGGAAGAGGCTGTAATTAGCTATACAGAATATCTAAAGGAAATTGAAGATGGTAAAATAGAAAACACAAAAGCTCCTGAAATAGCTGTAAATTATTGGAACTTGCCTCTTAATTCTAAATTAAAAGATGTCGTTCAAGTTATTAGAGATGATGAAGCTGGCCACAGAGATGTAAATCACAATTTTGCTGACATTCTAAACGAGAAAAAATTCAAAAAAATCTAAAAAATTATTTTCACTATATTTTTTCTTTTGAAGGATAAACTCTATTAATAGATTTATTATATATCAAAGAAAAAATTATTATTATCAATGCTCCTAAAGCGACTGGTATAAATATAAATTCAAAAGATTTTGAAGCCATTACTGCTATTATTGGGTTTCCACCAGCTGGTGGATGAACTGTTTTTGTTATAATCATAATAAAAATTGCCAGACCGATTGCGATACCGATTGTCAAAAAATTTGAACCCATGAAAGTATTTACAGCCACTCCAGACAAAGCAGACAAAGTGTGGCCAAAAAAAATATTTTTTGGCTGAGCTAAAGGACTGTCATGGGCAGACATAACTAAAACCATAGAGGCACCAAAAGGAGGTATTAACCACAATGTTGACTCGTCTATGCCATTTAAAAAAGCTAAAAATGTTATACATAAAAATGCCCCAAGACTTGAAACTAAAGCATTAAAAAGTATTTTCTTATTCAGCATTTAAGGAAATAAATTTTAAGTTAATTGAAAATGTCATTGTTTATATTGATTTTGCTAGCTTTTTCACTCTTGTCATATGCTTATCAAAAGTCATTTTGTCTAAATTGGGTAAGATAGAATAAAATCTAATATATTTTGTCCTCAAACCCCCTAGTTTAAATACAGATTTCTTAATTCTTCTAAAAGGTATGTTATCAAAAAAACTAAAATTCCAGTAACTAATCATGGGCCCACCGTAAGTTATGGAAACAATTCCCAGTTTTCCTTTCATAGCACCAGGTACGGGGTAACCATAATTTTTAAAAAATTTACTACTTTGAAACATTGATCTGTAAGAAAAGAACCATTTAGGGTGAAGCACCCAATCTATCCAATTCTCTAATATGCTATTAAGTCTTAAATTATGACAAGCACCAATTAAAAACATTACATCAGAATTTTCCAGTCTTTTCCTATAATCTAAAACTAATTTTGGAGGAGGATTTATATTTTGATCATAAAAAGGTAATTGAATCTCTTCATCAAATAAATTAACTAAATCAATATAATGGCCGTTTAATTTTGCTTCTTTAATAAAAGTGTTCCTTATTTCAGCATTAAAAGAGTCTTTAGTATTATGATGACCATAAATAATAAATATCTTTTTCAATTAATACGATAATAGATAACTTTTAATTACTTTTCACCTAATTTTATAAATATTTTAGAGACGTGTTATTTGTAATACAGTTCAGAATAATTATCTTTTTTACTATTTTAATAACTGTTAGAACTTTATTGAAATTATTTACTAAATAAACCTATTTAGTAGTTATATTAATAATAGTTTTGCTATAAAAAAATATTGAGTATTAGATTATTTGTAACTTATTAGTTAAAACAATTCTTGATATTGATTTTATTATTTATTTTTTTTTTACATATTTTTTCACTATTAAATTTATTAATTTAATTATGTGAAAAATTTTTTTAATAATTTTTTTAAAAAAAAAATTCAGGTGAAATTAAAAAGGAAAAAAAAATGAAAATATTATGTGTTTTATACGACGACCCAACCGGAGGAATGCCCGAAAGTTATCCGCTGACTACAATCCCCAAAATTGAAAAATATCCAGATGGCCAGACTCTTCCAACACCAAAATCTATAGACTTTAACCCCGGCCAATTACTTGGGTGTGTGTCAGGTGAGCTTGGTCTTAGAAAATTTTTAGAGGATTTGGGTCATGAGTTAGTTGTAACTAGTGATAAAGACGGTGAGGACTGTCAAGCTGACAAAGAGCTAAAAGATGCTGATATTGTTATATCTCAACCGTTTTGGCCATATTATTTAACTAGAGCAAAAATGGAAACAGCACCTAACTTGAAAATGGCCATAACTGCGGGAATTGGCTCTGATCATGTAGACTTACAAGCTGCAATGGACCACAAAATTGATGTTATGGAAGTTACCTTTTGTAATTCAAGATCAGTTGCCGAGCATATCGTTATGATGATCATATCAATGGTAAGAGATTATCATAATCAACATGCCATAGTGAAAGCTGGTGGATGGAATATAGCTGATGCTGTTAAAAGATCTTATGATGTTGAGGGAATGCATATTGGAACTGTTGCTGCTGGTAGAATAGGTTTAGATGCTTTAAGAAAAATGAAACCATTTGATACACACTTACATTATTTTGACAGACATCGATTACCAGAAAGTGTCGAAAGTGAATTAAACTTAACTTTTCATGAAAGCGTTGAGTCACTTGTATCAGTTTGTGATGTAGTTACAATAAACTGCCCTTTGCACCCAGAAACTGAACATATGTTTAATGCAGAGTTAATCAGTAAAATGAAAAAAGGTGCATATATAGTAAATACGGCAAGAGGAAAAATTTGTGATAAAGATGCCATTGCAGATGCATTAAAGTCAGGACAATTATCAGGATACGCAGGTGATGTGTGGTTTCCTCAACCAGCACCGAACGATCATATTTGGAGAACCATGCCAAATCAAGGTATGACTCCTCATACATCTGGTACTTCTCTCTCTGCTCAAGCAAGATATGCTGCAGGTGTAAGAGAAATATTAGAGTGTCTCTTTGATGGAAAACCACAAAGAACAGAGTATACAATTATTTCAGAAGGTGAATTAGCAGGTACAGGTAAACACTCTTACAGTAAAGGTGATGCAACTGGAGGCTCTGAGGAGGCAAAAAATTATACTAAATAAATATATCTACTGACTTGAGGGCAATTACTTCTCAACAAATGCTTTTTCAACTAAATATTCTCCTTGAACTGAAGTATTGCCCTCAGATAGTCCAAGATTTTTAAAATATTCAATTAATTCTTTATTAAAATTTAAAGAACCACAGACCATAAACCTATCTAATTCTGAACTAATAGGCTCAAATTTAATAGCTTTATGCAATTTATCCTCTTTTATCCATTGAGTAATTCTACCAATATTGTCCCATGGAGCTCTTGTAAGTGTGCTGAAATAATTAAATTTATTATTAGTGATTATATTCCATCTATTATTAAACAATGTTAGCTCCTCTAAATAAGCTAGTTGCGTAGGATCTGGGACAGTATGCGTTAATACAACTTTTTCAAATCTTTCATATGTCGTAGGGTCTTTTATGATTGACATAAATGGTGCAAGCCCTGTTCCTGTAGATAACAAGTACAAATTTCTTCCTGGTTTAAGATAATCTATTACAAGAGTACCTGTAGATTTACTCTGAATTAATACTTCATCGCCTATTTTTATATTTCGTAATTTTGATGTAAGAGGGCCTTTATCTAATTTAATCGATAAAAATTCAAGAAAATCCTCATGATTTGCAGAAGCAATAGAGTATGCTCTCATTATACTCTTTCCCTCATCTTCTAAACCTATCATTGTGAATTCTCCATTGTTAAATTTATTTGGATAATTTCTTGTAGTCGTAAAACTAAAAGTTCTTGTACTCCAATGTTTAACTTTAGTAACTACTTCTTTGTTTATCACAGAGGAAAAATAATAAATTTCAAATTAAATAAAATAAAAAAAAATAAAGTAACTCCAATAAATAATTTTACTAATTTTTTGAACTGTATTTTGAATTATTTAAGATTATTTTTGATATGGGATTATAATTATTATGATATCAGCAGTTTATTATTTTTTATTAAGGTAAATGGTGGAGCCAAGGGGGATCGAACCCCTGACCTCTACGCTGCCAGCGTAGCGCTCTCCCAGCTGAGCTATGGCCCCAAGTCGATTTAGCGAAAGAATTCAACGATAATCTGAGATTGATTCTAGGAAATTAATGAATCCATGGCAATATTTTTATTATTTTGTGATACCCACTTAGGCAGCCTGCAATGGGGTTATACATATCTTATTTAAAAACAGTCATGCTAAAAATTAAATTTAGTTTTGAAAGTGCTTATAACTTTCATTCAGACTTTAATTTTGCTTGGTCCTCTAAATATTGTGCAAGAAGTCTAGCATGTGCTCCTTTAGCTTCGGTAAATGCATCATCTATAATCTCGCAAAAATGACTATTATAAATATAACCAAAAGTTTTTAACTCTAAGCTAGCTCTGTCTATATAAAAATAATTTCTTTCTGTTAAATCAGGTAAATCAAAATTAATATTCAAATCATCAACTGTATAATTTCCATCAAATTTATTTAATTCCGGGCCTCTATCAGTCATTTTAATACGGAATGCATCTACTATATAATTTTCTCCCCCATATATTTTTAACCACCAAGCATGTCTATTAACGAGTGGATAGTCACCTACTTGAACATGGGGTTCTAGTAAACAAAATAAACTTGTGTCTTTCTCTGTATGTGTGTCTCCCCAACTCAAACTTGGGACTAATAACAATATGGCTAAGAGAGTTTTCATTTCTCTAAAACATCAGTAGCATCATTAAATAAATTTTTCTTTTCTAATGTAACCCACTTTAGTTGTTTTAAAATATTTGAAAGGAACATTTAAACCTTCAATTGCTTTAATTGTTTCATCAGTAATATTGCCATAAACTTCTATTTCAAATTTATCTGCTATTTCTTGATGCTTTTTTACATAGTCTTGAACGGGAGGGTTGTTGATGTGATGTATCATCGCTTCACTTGTTCGGTATACTTCACTCCAAGTAAATTCTAAAGGGTCTGAAGGATCTTGATCAAAAGTATGAATTAGCATATCTGGTTCTGAAGCGTTAACAGCGTCGTCAGCTTCTTTTGCTATTTTGAGATATTCATCAACCTTACCTTCTTTGACACGTATTCTAGCTATTAAAATAAAGGGATTAGACATATTGGGGGCTTTTTTTATGCTCCAACAAATTTTATAAGGTTATTTTTTCATAGCATTGAACATACTTAAGGTGTCGTCATATGCTATAAACTTTGACATTTTACCATCTTTAACTTCCATGTAGTGTCCAAAAATTGTATCCATGCCATCAGCGGTTGCTTTTGTATTTACAAAAACTTTATCACCTTCGCTAATCATTGATTCTACCGTAACTTGAAGATTACTCCATAGCTCAGGGATTTTCGTTAATGTGCCTTGAAAACTCTCTATGTTATGAGTTCCTGAAAATGGGTGTTTATCACCTGGGTATATGAAAACGAAATCGTCATGTAACATATTCATGAAACCTTCCATATCTCCTTTTCCAAAGAGGTCATAAACTTTTTGTACTATTTCTTTTGAGTCCATAATTTATCCTTTCCTATTAATATTTTATAACATGTCACACAAAAATTAATTATTACAAATAACTAATAAATAAATTAATAATTTAAATTAATAGAGAAGTAAAAATACAATCGAGGACAGTTAATTGTTCCCCAAACTCAAACTAGGGATTAATAGCAACAAAGCTAAGAGTGTTTTCATATCAATTTTCTGATAGATATTCTTCACCTTTCTCTGATAAATACCAAAGATATCGATCTTCATTATTATCTTTATCTTCCCATATAATTTTTTTTGCAAAATTCATTTTTATTAATTTTTCTCCAGTATCTCTGACAATATTAAAATTGAGACCTGTTAAAAATGAAATTTCATCCAAATCAAATGCATTAATAACTACTCTTGAAGCTACAGAGCTACCATCTGTATTTTTATTTTCTATCTCTAGATTAACGTGTCTTTTACATATTTTTTCTTGAAGACACTTCATGAAGAGAATATCTTGTGTCTCAATCATAACCGTACTTTATATTATTTTACCTAGTCGTGATAAACGCAAATGAGTACTAGAGAGATTATTTCATATCAGATAATTATAATTCTGAGGTTTATAAGGATAGGTTATTAGACAATATATTTTCACTCAGAGGCCCTAAATCTTTAGGGTAAGTAAGTACGCCATCTGAGATATATTTATTATCAAATAGTGATACACACCATGAAAGCGAAGCTGGCTTAGGTACAAGAGTGTTATCATTTCTAATGGAGTAGAGTAAATTATCTTTAACTGCCAAATCACCCATATAAACTAGAT
>Ga0207916_1000173_pt1 | contig 11242 bp, 13 predicted proteins | sample DeeseametaMP1141_FD_184194 | JGI IMG/M metagenome (GOLD analysis project Ga0207916, IMG submission 184194) | Marine microbial communities from the Deep Indian Ocean - MP1141 (SPAdes) | ecosystem: Environmental > Aquatic > Marine > Oceanic | place: South Indian Ocean | collected 2011-03-05 | reverse complement strand
AAGAGCTAAGAGTTTATGATCGTGGCAATCTTCCCTGTTTAACTTGCGGAGCCAAGTTGAAATTAATCAAACAAGCAAACAGGCAAACTGTGTACTGCCCTGTTTGTCAAAATTAAGAAAGTTTACTTTTTAACGCTTCTAATGAAATTGGGTGAACAAATTCAGAGACATCCCCGCCCATTTTGCAGATTTCTTTTACAAGAGTAGATGAAATATAGGAATACTTTTCTTTAGGCGTTAAAAACACACTTTCTAATTCAGGCATCATTGCGCGGTTCATATTGGCTAATTGAAATTCATATTCAAAATCGGCGACAACCCTTAACCCTCTGATCAAAATTTTTGCATCATTGTTTTTTGCTAAATCAACCAATAGACCTGAAAAGCCAATCACTTCAATTTTTTTGTTATCAGAAAATATTTTCTTTGCAATTTCAATTCTCTCTTCAAGAGTAAATAAAGGATTTTTAGCTTCGCTAGCTGCAATGGCTATAACAACTGAATCAAATAATTCGCAAGCCCTTTCAATTAAATCGACATGTCCTTTGGTGATTGGATCAAAAGTACCAGGATAAATAGCTTTTTGACTCATTGAGGTATTATATTCTATTTACCTAAGTAATTTAGAAATAATACCTCCGAGTTATGAAAGCTTAAAACAGATCTGCATTCATGACTTTATTCCATGCGCTTATAAAGTCATTGATAAATTTATCTTTATTGTCCTCGGTAGCATAAACTTCAACCAAGGCTCTCAATTGAGAATTCGATCCAAAAACCAAATCAGCTCTTGACGCTGTTCTAGCTTTTTCACCAGTCACTCTGTCAAAGGCTTCATATGAGTTGCCCGTACCATTTGGTTTCCACTGAACTCTCATATCTAAAAGAGTTTTGAAATAATCATTTGAGAGTTCGTCAGGGGTTGCTGAAAGCAATCCATAGTCACTTGCAGTAATTCCGAGAGATCTCATTCCTCCGAGAAGTACGGTCATCTCTGGAGCTGTTAGTCCCAACAACTGAGATTTGTCCAACATTATTTCTTCAGCGCTAACACTTAGTCCAGATCTATGATAATTTCTAAAAGCACAAGACAAAGGCTCTAAATATTCAAATGAATCCGCATCGGTTTGCTCTTGTGAAGCATCAGCTCTTCCTGGGGTGAAAGGAACTTCTGCGCCAGTAGCTTTTTCAATACCGACATTTCCGCCAAGAATTATGACATCAGCAATAGATGCGCCAAATTCTTCAGAGATAGATGAATAGATATCAAGAACTTTTGAAAGCTGCTCAGGTTTATTTGCTTCCCAATCTTTTTGAGGGGCTAAACGTATTCTTGCTCCATTAGCTCCTCCACGCATATCAGAACCTCTATATGTAGAAGCACTAGCCCAGGCTGTTTCAACCATTTCTTGAATGGACAAACCACATGACTGGAGTTTTTCTCTGACAGCATCTACATCGTAATCGGAGGTTCCTGCTGGGATTGGATCCTGCCATATTAAATCCTCTTCAGGAACTTCAGGTCCCATGTAATTAGACTTAGGACCCATATCTCTGTGCAACAACTTAAACCAAGCTTCAGCAAAAGCATCGGCAAATTCATCAGGATTATTTAGAAAATGCTCTGATATTTTTTTATAACTAGGATCAGTCTTTAGAGCAATATCGGTAGTTGCCATAATTGTTGGCTCTTTTTTACTAGGATCATGTGCGCTAGGAGCCATATCCTCTTCTTTCTGATCTTTCGCGTACCATTGATGCGCACCAGCAGGACTTTTGCCTAACTCCCAATCGTATTTAAAAAGAAGTTCAAAATACCCGTTGTCCCATTTTATTGGATTTGTGGTCCAAGCTCCTTCGAGTCCACTTGTAATGGTATCTTGACCCATTCCACTTCCGTGGGCATTGGTCCACCCTAAACCCATCTGTTCAATCGGTGCTCCTTCGGGTTCTGATTGAACCAAATCAGCATCTCCAGCACCATGACATTTTCCAAAGGTATGTCCTCCAGCAACAAGTGCAACGGTTTCATAGTCGTTCATTGCCATGCGACCAAAAGTTGTTCTTATATCATGTGCACTAGCCATCGGATCTGGATTTGCATCTGGTCCTTGTGGATTGACATAGATTAAACCCATTTGAACTGCAGCAAGAGGGTTATCTAATTCTCTTTCGCCTTGGTAACGCGTATTTTCTAACCATTGTTCTTCGACGCCCCATAAAATATCTTCCTCAGGAGCCCAAATATCTGGTCTACCCCCACTGAATCCATAGGTTTTTCCGCCCATCGATTCGATGGCTACGTTGCCAGAAAGTATCAGTAAATCTGCCCAACTTATTTTGTTTCCATATTTTTCTTTTATTGGCCATAAAAGACGTCTAGCTTTATCAAGATTTCCATTATCAGGCCAGCTGTTTAGTGGAGCAAAACGTTGAGCGCCTGTACCTCCACCACCTCGGCCATCAGTTGAACGATAAGTTCCAGCAGCATGCCAAGTTAGCCTGATAAAAAATGGTCCATAGTGACCATAATCAGCTGGCCACCAATCTTGAGAATCTGTCATGAGGTCTAGTAGATCTTGTTTCAATGCAAAATAGTCTAATTTTTCAAACTCAGACTTATAGTCAAAGTCTTCTCCCATTGGATTTGATTTTGTATCGTGTTGGTGAAGGATGCTTAAGTTGAGCTGGTCAGGCCACCAATCTTTATTTGAAGTTCCACTTGTTGTGTTTTTAGTCATTGAACCATGCATAACTGGACATTTTTCAACGTTTGACTCTGTTTTATCCATAATACCCTCTAATTTATTATTAAAACTTCTTTTAATTTACCTTTATTTCATATATTGTTAAATATATATTTTTCTAATTTATAATTCGATAAAATCGAACATAAATGATTTCAATAAAACAGATTAATTACGCAATTGCTGTAGCTGAAACTCTTCATTTCAAAAAAGCTGCAGAAAAATGTTTTGTCTCTCCCTCCACTTTAAGCAACGCAATAACGGAAATGGAAAGTCAGCTTGGACTTAAAATTTTTGAACGTGATAATAAAAAAGTTATTGTTACAAACCTAGGTAAATCAATAATAGAGAAAGCTAAAAATATTAAAAATGAAATTGAGAATATTAGTAAGTTAAGCGAACTTAATTCAGAGCCTTTTTCGAATTCAATATCTTTAGGAATAATACCGACCATTGGACCCTTCCTTCTTCCTATACTTTTGCCAAGAATAAAGAAGGATTATCCAAACTTAAATTTAAATATTGTTGAGGCTCAAACCGATGTACTTTTAAAAAGGATATCTTCTGGAGAGATAGAAATGGCAATTATGGCGTTACCATTTGAAACCTCTGGTTACAAAGTAAATAAGTTTTGGAACGAAAATTTTTTTTGGATTACGAAAAAAGAAGATCCTAGATCAGATAAACATTCAATTAAGGCGAAAGACCTAGATTTATCGGAATTAATAATGCTCGAGGAAGGAAATTGTTTAAAAGACCATATTTTAAATGCTTGTAAAATAAAGAATACTTCAAAAATTACTTTCAACGCTTCTACTTTAAGCACTTCGATTGAGCTAGTAAAAGGAGGAATAGGAACCACGCTTGTTCCAGAAATGGCAGTAACTAAGCTTATTGCTGACAATCCAGAGTTATCAAAAATAAGACTAGACGAAAAAGGTCCTCATAGAGAGATTGCTTTAATATCTAGACAAAATTATGCTGGAGAAAGAGAACTTAAAGGCTTGGTGAAATTATTTTCAGAAGAGTTAACAAAACACAAAAATATTCAAATTAATTAGTTTTTAATTTCTACTTTAAGTTTTTTAATTTGTCTTTTGTTTGAAGAAAGAATACTGAATTTTATATTATCGATTTTTATTGACTCTCCAGTTTTAGGAAATCTTCCAAATTTGTTCGTGACGATGCCTCCAATGGTATCAAAATCCTCATCGGAAAAATTAGTAGAAAAACTTTTATTAAATTCTTCAATTTCTGTAATTGCTTGAACAGAATATTCTGTTTCAGATTTTTGAATAATTTTTGTTTTTTCTCCAATATCTGTCTCATCTTCTATTTCTCCGACTATCTCTTCTAATACGTCTTCAATAGTAACCAATCCACTGACTTCTCCAAATTCATCTACAACGAGCGCCATGTGACTTCTATTAGATTTAAATTCGTCTAATAAGACATTTATTTTTTTACTTTCAGGTATGTGGTTAACAGGCCTTACTATTTCCTGTACTTCAAACTCATCAATATTGAAACCTTCCTTTATGAGTCCTGGGGCAAATTTCAACAAATCTTTAGCAAGTAATATTCCAATAATTTTGGACTCGTCCTCATTAAAAACTGGAAACCTAGAGTGGGAAGATTTAACAACCTTATTGATTAATTGATCAGTGCTATCGGATTCATTTAAAGAAATCATCTGTGATCTTGGAACCATCACATCTCTTACTGGTATCGATGCAAACTCTATGGTTTCCTCCATCATCTCAAGCACATCTTTGTCAATGATGTTATTTTCTTCAGCCTCTTTTAAAACAGATGCTAACTCGTTCTGATTCACAGGCTTAAAAGAAATTTTTCTATAAATCTCTCTTAAATTGTTTCTTATTCTTTTGAAGATGCTCAGTTTTTGATCCAACTGAGCCTCAGTACTTGGAGGTTCTTCTTTCATCCTAATAAGGATCTCCTGCGGATAGACTTTTCATAATTTTCTTTTCAATATTTTCCATCTTATTTTCTTCTTCTTCTTTAATATGATCAAATCCTATTAAGTGAAGAAGGCCGTGGATTATCATATGTTTTAATCTATTTTCAAAGATTTTTTTATATTTTTTTGATTCCTCATGAATTATCTCTTCGCATAAAGCAATTTCACCTATTAAAGTTTTTTCATCACCTACTGGAAAATTTTCAGGCAATTCAAATGATAAAACATTAGTGGGTTTGTCTTTATTTCGATAAGTTTTATTTAATAATTGCATCTCCTCAGAACTAACAAAACTTAAGTTTAATTGATGATTTTTTGTAAATTTATATTCAACAGTTTTCAATACTTCTATAACAACATCCAAGATTTCTGATTTTGATAATTTGATAAATTTTGATGATTTAAAATTGTTTAGACTAAGATGCATCAATCCTTTTTTCGTTCGTATGCTTCAATAATTTTTTGTACTAAATTATGTCTTACAACGTCGTCCGCGTGAAAATAATGGAAGGCAATATCTTTTTGACCGTCTAAGATTTTAACAGCATCTGATAAACCTGAAGGCGTGCCTTTAGGAAGATCTGTTTGAGTAATATCTCCGGTAACGACTGCCGTTGAACCAAAGCCAATCCTTGTAAGAAACATTTTCATTTGAGCGGGAGTACAATTTTGAGCTTCGTCTAAAATTAAAAAGGCATCATTTAAAGTCCTTCCTCTCATATACGCGAGAGGTGCGACCTCTATTTTTCCATTTTCAATCAATCTACCAACTTTTTCTGGGCCCATCATGTCAAACAAAGCGTCATAAAGGGGACGAAGATAAGGATCTACTTTTTGAGAGAGATCGCCCGGTAAAAAACCTAAATGTTCTCCAGCTTCCACAGCCGGTCTAGTCAGGATAATTTTATTAACCTTTTCTTCAACAAACATATTAACTGCTGCTGCAACTGCGATGTAAGTCTTGCCCGTCCCAGCAGGGCCAATCCCAAAAGATATATCATGGTCCATAATTGCTTGAACAAAGTTTTTTTGTGATTTATTTCTTGGAGTGACATATAACTTAGGAGTTTGAATCGTTAAATCTTTTTCTTTTTCAAGTTCAAAGATTGTTCCATCGACATCTGATGCAGTCCCATTCAGCGCTCTACAAATTGAAAAATGGACTTCGTCAGGTGAAACTGATTCACTAGTTTGGGCAAGAGCGGCAAGATCTTCCAGAATCATTCTTGCTTTTACAACATTATTTTTTTCACCAGAAATTGAAAAACTATTTCCCCTACTTTTAATTTTAATTGATAGAGAGCTTTCTATTTGTTCAATATTTGCGTTCACAGGCCCGCAAATTAGAGAGAGATTTTGAGTCTCGATTTCAGGTAATTTAAATTTTAGCTTTGGCATATATTAGAATCTTTCTAACTTACCTCTCAATGAATTAGTCAACTGATCAACAATCTTTATATTTACGAATTTACCTATTTTCTCATGACTAGAAGCAAAATTAACAACTCTGTTATTTTCTGTTCTCGCCTGAAGCTCTCCAGGATTTTTTTTAGAAACTCCCAATACTAAACAATTTTCTATTGTACCTACCATTTTTCTAGATATTTTAGATGAAAGTTCATTCAACTTGTGTTGAAGGATTGTCAATCTTTCTTTTTTAACTTCCAAAGTAACGTTATCTTCCATTTCAGCAGCCGGAGTATTGGGCCTTGGACTATAAACAAAGCTAAAAGACTCATCAAACCCAACTTTTTCAACTAAATCCATTGTATCTTGAAAATCTTTATCTGTTTCTCCAGGAAATCCAACAATAAAATCTGACGAAAAACTTATGTTTGGTCTGTTGGCTTTAATTCGAGCAATCAGGTCTAAATAATCTGATGCAGTGTATCTTCGTCTCATTAATTTTAAAATTCTATCTGATCCACTTTGAACAGGTAAATGAACATGACTTACTAATTCTGGAATGTGTTTGTAAAGCTCGACTAGGTCGTCCTTAAATTCATAAGGATGACTAGTGGTATATCTGATTCTGTCAATTCCGTCGATTTCCGAAGTTTTTTCAATTAAAAAAGCCAAAGAAGTTTTTTTATCCCTATATGTACCCTTAAAATTATTTACATTTTGCCCAAGAAGATTTATTTCCCTTACTCCTCTATTCGCTAGTGAATTGATTTCCAATAAAATATCTTCTACTGGACGACTGACTTCATGTCCCCTTGTATGCGGTACTACACAAAAAGAACAATATTTATTGCAGCCCTCTGCGATCGAAACAAAAGCTGTGACTTCGTCAGTATTGGATTGAGGCAGATAATCAAATTTTTCTATTTTTGGGAAACTTATATCAAGTTGTCTATTTGAAGTTTGGCTTGCATCTTTATACATATTTGGAAGCCTATGAAGAGTCTGAGGCCCAAAGACAATGTCAACTGCGGGCGCTCTTTGCGTAATCTTTTTCCCCTCTTGGCTTGCCACACAACCGCCAATTGCAATTTTTAGTTTAGGATTTTTATCTTTAAGTTTTTTCCACCGACCAATTTGATGAAATACCTTTTCTTGGGCCTTTTCTCTAATAGAACAAGTATTGAGTACAAGTAAATCAGCGTCTTCAGGATTATCAGTTGGCATGAATTGCTCCTCCGCTGACAAAAGGTCTAGCATTTTTTCAGAATCATACTCATTCATCTGGCAGCCATGAGTTTTAATAAAAACTTTTCTCATTTTATTTAACCTGATTTAGCAAAAATAGTGTCTCTGTAGAATCTCAATTCATTTATAGATTCGTAAACATCCGCCTGCGCTCTGTGCGCAGCAGTTTTATTAGTATGCTGAATTGAGATCTCTGGTCTCCACCTCTTCGTCAGCTCTTTAACCGAACTAACGTCTATACATCTGTAATGAAAATAATCCTCCAATTCTGGCATATATAAAGTTAAAAATTTCCTATCGTGCCATACTGTATTACCACAAAGCGGAGATGAATTTTTTTTCACATGTTCCCTTAAAAATCTCAAGGTTTCTTGCTCCGCCTCTTCTTGAGAAATATTACTATTAAGCACGTCTTCAATTAACCCGGAGTCTCCATGATGAGTTTGATTCCAATCATCCATAGCGTCTATATACTCTTGAGGTTGAGAAACTACTAAATTAGGTCCATCAATAATTTCAGTAAGATCTTCATTAGTAACTGCTGTAAAGATCTCAATAATCCGTTCAGCGCTAGGGTCCAACCCTGTCATTTCTAAATCTAACCAGATTAATTTTTTTTCCATACGATTACTCTACAATAGTAACAAAATAAGAGAATTTATGACGAAAGAGAATAAAAACGAAACTCATTTTGGTTACAAAAAAGTTAACTCTAAAGAAAAACCTGATTTGGTTAAAGAAGTTTTTGATTCGGTATCAAATAAATATGATCTTATGAACGATCTTATGTCTTTGGGAGTTCATAGATTATGGAAAAAAGCTACTATTCAGATGAGTAATTTAAAATCAGGAAATTCCGTTTTAGACGTCGCTGGCGGAACTGGAGATCTTGCCATTTTGTTTTCAGATCTAGTAGGTGAATCAGGCTCTGTGTTTCTCTCAGATATAAACGAAAAGATGCTGAAGGTTGGTAGAGACAGAATTATAGATTCAGGATGCAATAACGTTTTAAATCTCGTGGCAGATGCAGAAACGTTACCTTTCGAAGATGAAAAATTTCATTGTATTTCTATAGCCTTTGGGATAAGAAATGTTACTAATAAAGATCAAGCCTTAAAGGAGTTTTATAGGTGTTTGAAGCCTGGCGGAAGATTGTTGGTTTTAGAATTTTCAAATCCTGAATACAATTGGCTTTCAGAATTATATGACCTTTACTCTTTTAATCTATTACCGAAACTTGGGCAATGGGTTGCTGGAGATAGCAAAAGTTATGAATATTTGGCCGAATCTATAAGAATGCATCCAAAACAAGATGAATTTTTAAAAATGATGAATAAAGCAGGATTTAAAAATGCTGAATATCAAAATATGACTGGTGGAATTGTTGCATTACACTTTGGTGAAAAAATTATATGACAGCACTCTCTCGTTTTTTAAAAATTACTTACTTATTTTTTAGCTATCGCCTAAATGAAATTTTCCCTAAAGAGGCACTACCTAAATGGCTTTTTTTCTTATTTTTATTAAATCCCTTTAAGTTTTCTAAAAAAAATAGATCTTCTGGAGAAAGGCTTGCAGAGGCTTTAGAGAAAGCTGGTCCTGTGTTTATAAAATTCGGACAAATATTATCGACGCGACCTGATCTTTTAGATGAAGAAATAGTTAGCGCGTTAAAAAAATTTCAAAACAATTTAGAACCTTTTGAAACAAAGGTTGCTAAAGAAATAATTGAGCTGGACTTAGGAAAGCCTATAAACGAAATTTTCGTTGAATTTAATGACAAACCTCTTGCTGCGGCCTCAATTGCTCAAGTTCATGAAGCAAAACTCAAGACTGGAGAAAAAGTCGTAGTAAAAGTGGTGCGTCCAGATCTAGAAAAAAAGATAAAAAAAGATCTAGCATTGTTAAAAGCTATTGGCTATTTTGCCAACAAATTTAAATCTGATGCAAAGAGATTAAAATTAAAAGAAATGATCGACGAGTATGAATTGGTTATAAATTCAGAAGTAGATCTAAAAAAAGAGGCTGGCAATACTATCCAAACTGCTAATTTTTTCGAAAATAATGAGCTGTTGTACGTACCAAAAACATACACAGAATTTTCAGGTCTTAAAACTCTTACTTTAGAAAAAATTGAAGGCATTCCTGTAACTGATATAGAAACATTAATAAAAAAAGAAGTGGATTTAAAGTTGCTTGCAGAGCGTGGAGTTAGTATTTTTTTTAAGCAATTATTTGAAGACAATTTTTTTCATGCGGATATGCATCCAGGAAATATTTTTGTAAATGCTTCCGATCCTAAATCTCCATCCTATGTTGCCGTGGATTATGCAATTTGCGGTAGCTTGAGTGAGAAAGAGCAGTTGCTAATAGGAAAAATGCTTGCAGATATGTTCAGCAAAAATTATTCAGGAGTAGCAAAAACTATGATTTCTGCTGGTTGGGTAGACCAAACAACAAGACCCATTGAGCTGGAAGTAACCATCAGGACTGCTCTAGATCCAATTTTTGAAAAGCCTTTCAGCGAAATAAAATTTGGAGAAATGCTTTTGTATCTTTTTGAAGAGACTAGAATTTATAATTTGTCGCTTCCAGCCTCATTACTTTTGCTTCATAAAACACTTCTAAATATAGAAGGCCTAGGCCGACAGATTTACCCTGATTTAGATTTATGGAGTACAGCGAAACCATTCATTCAGCAGTGGATTAATAAAAAATACAATCCAGCAAATTTATTTAAAAAAATTAAAGATGACGTTCCTAATTTGTTTGAAAAAGCATATGAACTTCCTGAAAAATTGGAAGCTATATTTGAAAATATTTCTAATTTAGATGAATTTAATGATGAAGTTAAAAGTCTAAGAAAGGAAATAAATACCCAAAAAACCTCTATGAATTATTTATTAATAACTTCAGCAGTAATAATTATTTCGGTAATATCGATATCATTAACACTATGAGTGATTCAACTAGCATAATAAATAGGCTGTCCTTACTTTTAAAAGAAAGAAAAAGTTCTCCAAATTCTAATTCTTATACATCACAACTTTTTACTGAAGGAGTAGAAAAAATAATTGCAAAAATAAGAGAGGAATCTGAAGAATTGATTGAGTCTGCAGAGACAGATGTTGTGAATAAGGATTCAATTATTCACGAAGCTGCAGACCTGTTGTTTCACGTCATGGTATTATTAGCATACAAAGATATTGATCCCTCTAAAATTTTAGAGGAATTAGAGAAAAGAGAAGGTGTTTCAGGTTTAGAAGAAAAATCTAAGAGGTAAAAATGGGTTTTGGTGGAATAAGTATTTGGCAACTTTTAATCATACTAGCAATAATAATCCTTATTTTTGGAACAAGAAGGTTTAGAAATATGGGTGGTGATTTAGGCTCTGCTTTTAAAAATTTTAGAAAAGCTGTCAAAGAAGAGCCCGTAGAGGAAAAAAAAGAAGACGATCCTCAATAAATGTTTGATATCGGTTTCTTTGAGATTTTAATAATCTGTTTTATTTCCCTAGTCATTTTAGGACCATCGAGACTTCCTGCATTCATAACTTCAGTTGAAGAAATTTTTCTTAAACTTAAAAGCGGCTTTAGAAAACTAAAGCAAGAACTTTATTCTGAAGGATTTGAAAACCAAAAAAAAGAAGATGACTGAAGACAAAAACTCAATCATCTTCCAGCTAGGCTTACTAAGAAATATGCTATTGAGAGCTATGAGTGTCTTAGCGCTCTGCTTTATTGCTCTGACCTTCTTTCAAGAAACTATCTATCTATTTGTTGCAGAGCCCTTAATGAAATTTCTTCCTGAAAATTCGTCGATGATCGCTACAGGGGTGGCCTCTCCTTTTCTAACCCCTTTG
>Ga0207916_1000166_pt1 | contig 11479 bp, 9 predicted proteins | sample DeeseametaMP1141_FD_184194 | JGI IMG/M metagenome (GOLD analysis project Ga0207916, IMG submission 184194) | Marine microbial communities from the Deep Indian Ocean - MP1141 (SPAdes) | ecosystem: Environmental > Aquatic > Marine > Oceanic | place: South Indian Ocean | collected 2011-03-05 | reverse complement strand
CTTCCAATGTTTATCATAGGTTCTATTGTGAAGCACATTCCCTCCTTTAAAGTTAAACCAGTATTGGGAATTCCATAATGGAGAATTTGAGGATCTTCATGAAAAACTCTTCCAATTCCATGCCCACAATAATCTCTCACCACAGAGTAATGATTACTTTCAGCAATTGATTGTATCTTGTATCCGATATCACCAAGTCTTACACCAGGCTTAACAATTTTAATGGCTTCGTACATACATTCTTGAGTAATATTTATTAATCTCATCGCGTGAGGTTTCTCAGAACCCACCATAAACATTTTGCTAGTATCTCCATGGAAACCATCTTTTATGACTGTCACATCAATATTCAAGATGTCTCCATCCTTAAGAATTCTTGATTCACATGGGATACCATGACAAACAACTTGATTTATAGAAGTACATATTGACTTCGGAAAGCCTTTGTAATTCAAAGGAGCTGGAATGCATTCAAGATCTTCCGTAATGTATCTGTGACAAATTTCATCCAACTTACCAGTTGAAATACCAGGAGCTACAAATTCACTTATCATCTCGAGAGTTTTTGAAGCAAGTCTTCCCGCTTCTCTCATTTTTTGTATTTCTTCAGAATTTTTTATCATTTTATTTTAGTTAGCCTAGACTAAATGACTATATTTCATTATAGTCATTTTTTAATGCAATCGGCATTAGTTGTAACAATCGCGATACTTAGATTTTTTCTATGTCGCGATTTTTTTTAATATATAGCTTTGAAAAATAATCAATCATCTAAAGGAAAACTTACTTTAAAATCAGGACATACTTTTTTTGGTGAAACTTTTGGCTCATCCGAGCCCCAAGTTGGAGAAATAATTTTCAACACGTCGATGTCAGGTTATCAAGAGGTTATAACTGACTTGTCTTATACTGATCAAATCATTTGTTTTACTTATCCTCATATTGGCAACGTTGGAACAAACGATGAGGATTTAGAATCTTTTACTGGTGGTTGCAAGGGGATAGTAATTAGAGAGACCACAAAAACTACAAGTAATTGGAGAAATAAAGAAGAATTATCTTCGTTCCTTAAAAAAAAGAATATAACTGGAATATCAGGAATTGATACAAGAAAGTTAACTAGAATCCTTAGAGAAGAAGGCTCTCAACCTGCTGTAATTGCCCAAGAGGAATTTTCAGACGAAAAAATACAATCTTTATTTAGTTCTTTTGGAGATTTGAAAGGAAAAGATTTAGCTAAAAAAGTTACCTGTCAAAAAAATTATAATTGGGATAAAGGCTCTATTGATATAAAAAAACCAAAAAAAAGATTTAAAGTTGTGGCTTATGATTTTGGAGTAAAACATAATATTTTACGTCTGTTAGTCGATAGAGGCTGCGATATAGAAGTAGTTCCTGCAAAAACCTCGCCTGAAGAAGTTTTAAAAATGAATCCAGATGGGATCTTTCTCTCTAATGGTCCTGGCGATCCAGATCCATGTGATTACGCAATAAGCTCTATAAAAGTAATGTTGGAAAAAAAATTACCTATCTTTGGAATTTGTCTTGGACACCAGCTTCTAGGGCTTGCTTTGGGCCTAGAGACAGAAAAAATGAAATTCGGCCATCATGGAGCTAATCATCCCGTGAAAGACCTTAAGACAAATGAGGTGTTTATAACCAGTCAAAATCACGGTTTCACCATTAGCGAAAATAGCGTAAAAAACAATAATAATGTGGAGGTCACCCATAGATCTCTTTTTGACAATACTATTCAAGGTATTTCTTATGAAAATGGGAAAGTGTTCGGTTTTCAAGGTCATCCAGAAGCTAGCCCTGGTCCGCAAGACATTCGCAAATTATTCGATAAATTTTTACAAAATATGTCAACTTAGCACTTTATGCCAAAAAGAAAAGATATTAGCTCGATACTTATTATAGGAGCTGGCCCAATTGTAATTGGTCAAGCATGCGAGTTTGATTATTCCGGTGTACAAGCCTGTAAAGCTCTCAAAGAGGAAGGCTATAGAGTGATATTAGTTAATTCAAATCCAGCTACGATCATGACCGATCCCGAGTTAGCAGATGCAACCTATATTGAACCAATCAATTGGAAATCTCTAAAAAAAATAATCTCACAAGAAAAACCAGATGCAATCTTACCCACTATGGGAGGACAAACCGGTCTAAATGCAGCACTTGATTTAAATAAGCATGGAGTTCTAAAAGAATTTAATGTTGAGTTAATCGGAGCAACAAAAGAAGCAATAGATAAAGCGGAAGATAGAGAACTCTTTGCTGAATGCATGAAAAAAATTGGCCTTGAAACCCCAAAAGCTGGTTTAGCCCATAATCTTGATGAAGCAAAAAAAATTCTAAAAACGGTAGGATTCCCTTGCATTATTCGGCCAAATTTTACAATGGGCGGCTCAGGAAGCGGAATTGCCTATAATCCAGATGAATTTGAAGATATTTGTGAGAGAGGTTTAGACTTATCACCCACGTCAGAATTATATATCGATCAATATTTATCTGGCTGGAAAGAATACGAAATGGAGGTCGTAAGAGACAAGGCCGACAATTGCATCATCATTTGTAGCATAGAAAATTTTGACCCGATGGGTGTTCACACTGGTGATTCGATAACTGTTGCTCCAGCACAGACACTAACCGACAAGGAATATCAAAAAATGAGAAATGCTTCTATGGCAATTCTTAGAGAGATTGGAGTAGAAACAGGGGGGTCAAATGTACAATTTTCCATAAATCCAGAAAATGGAGACATGGTAGTAATTGAGATGAATCCAAGGGTTTCAAGATCTTCAGCATTAGCTTCTAAAGCAACAGGATTTCCAATTGCAAAAATAGCTGCAAAATTAGCTGTTGGTTTTACTTTAGACGAATTAAAAAATGATATAAGCGGTGATGGAATACCAGCATCTTTTGAACCAACTATAGATTATGTTGTTACAAAAATTCCTAGATTTAACTTCGAGAAATTCCCTGGTGCTGATGAAATTTTAACGTCACAAATGAAATCAGTGGGAGAAGTGATGGCCATTGGATCCTCATTCCAAGAATCTTTTCAAAAAGCAATACGAGGATTAGAAATTGGAAAAAGTGGATTGGAAGAACTTGATACGAAGCCAACAAAATCTGAAATTCGTTCTAGACTAATTTCTCCTACTCCTGAGAGAATATTTTATATTGCTGAAGCCTTCAGAAATAACTATAAATTAGAGGAAATTTTTGATTTATCGGGTATTGATCCATGGTTTTTATCTGAACTAGAAGAATTGGTAATCTATGAAAAAGAAATTCAAAAGAAAGAGTTTTTAAAAGATAAAGAAGCTTTTAAAGGAGCAAAAAAAAGAGGTTTTTCCGACGAAAGAATTGCTCAACTTTTAAGTACTAACGAAGATGAAGTTAGAAATGCAAGAAAAAAATTGCAAATAAATCCTGTTTTTAAGAGAGTTGATACTTGCGGAGCAGAGTTTAGGACGACTACTGCTTATATGTATTCAACCTATCAGGATGAATGCGAGGCAGAACCTTCGCAAAATAAGAAGGTCATGGTTTTAGGCGGAGGCCCAAACAGAATAGGCCAAGGAATAGAGTTTGATTATTGTTGTGTTCACGCAGCTCAAGCCTTAAAAGAAGACGGTTATGAAACAATCATGGTCAATTGTAATCCTGAGACTGTCTCGACAGATTATGATACTTCTGATCGTCTTTATTTCGAACCTATTACATTGGAAGATGTCACTGAAATAGTAGATCTTGAAAAACCAGAAGGTTTAATAATTCAATACGGAGGACAAACGCCTTTAAAGCTAGCAAGCGCACTTGAAAGCCTAAACATTCCAATTCTAGGAACTTCTCCAGATCAAATAGATCTATCAGAAGACAGAGAGAGATTCTTAAATTTTGTGAAAAAATTTGATTTGACACAACCACCAAATGGAATGGCCTCAAATGAAAATCAAGCCCTTAAGGTAGCTAATTTGATCGGTTATCCATTAGTTGTTAGGCCATCATACGTTTTAGGCGGAAGAGCTATGGAAATTGTTTATGATGATAAAGATTTAGTTAAATACTTGAATAGTGCATTTCAAGTAAATGATTCTAATCCAGTACTACTTGATAGGTTCTTAGATATTGCTATCGAGTTTGATGTTGAAGCGATAAGTGATGGAGAAGAAATAGTTATTTGTGGAATTTTGCAACATATCGAACAAGCGGGCGTTCATTCAGGAGATTCTGCTTGCTCTATTCCGCCTTATGATATTTCTGAATCAGTAATTACAAAGATCAAAGAAGAGGTAAATAAAGTCATTTCAAATATGAAGATAGTTGGATTAGTAAATGTTCAATTAGCTTATGTTAATGATCAAGTATACCTTCTTGAAGTAAATCCTAGAGCATCAAGGACAATTCCTTTTGTTTCAAAAGCATTAGGTATTCCTTTAGCTAGAATTGCCGCTAGAGTTATGGCTGGAAAAAATTTAAAAGAATTAAACTTTAAGGGAGTGCCTAATATTAAAGGTTTTTGTGTCAAAGAGGCTGTAATGCCTTTTAATAAATTTCAAAATGTTGATCCCATTTTGGGTCCTGAAATGAGATCCACAGGAGAGGTCATGGGTATTGGCGATACTTTTGCAGAGGCTTTTGAAAAAGCTGAAGTTGCTGCAGGGGTAGAGATTCCAAAAACTGGATCTGTTTTTATCAGTGTTAGAGATACAGATAAACAGTTTTTGTCAGAGATTATTCCTTCTTTAGATCAAGAAGGGTTCAAGCTAATAGCTACTAAGGGAACAGCTAATATTATTAAAGACATGGGTTACAAAGTTATGCAAATTAAAAAAGTATTGGAAGGGAGACCTAATATAATTGATTTAATGAAAAACAAAGAGGTAAATCTTGTGATAAACACTACTGAAGGCAGAGAATCAATTCAAGATTCAGCTTCCATAAGAAGGACAGCTTTAGATCAAAAAATATGTTGCACGACAACAATTCAAGGAGCTAAGGCTATATGCGAGGTTTTGTCAAAAAAAGTTGATTGGTCTTACCAAAAATTACAAGATAACTAATTAAATATGTCTGATAGAGAGCCAATGACAAAAGAAGGCGAGTTTGCCTTACAAAGCGAACTGCAATCTCTGTTGAAAGAAAGACCTAGGATTTCAAAAGCTATTGCTGAAGCTAGAGAGTTTGGTGATCTTAAAGAAAATGCTGAATATCATGCTGCGAAAGAGCAACAAGGCATTGCCGAGGCAAGAATAAGAGAAATTGAATCTAAACTTTCTAGATCTCAAGTTATAAATATTAAAGAAATTCCTGAAACTGGAAAAGTTATATTTGGCGCTACTATTAATTTATACGAGATCGATACCAATAAAGAAGTTAATTATAAAATCGTAGGAGAAGACGAAGCTGATGTAAAAAAAGGGAAAATCTCTTTTTCCTCGCCTATCTCAAGGGCAATGATTGGTAAAGAGGCAGGGGAAATTATTAAATTTGATAGTCCCTCAGGTATTAAAGAATACGAAATAGTCTCAATTCGTCATATTTAGATCATATGTCTAGAAATTCTTCATATTTTAAAGGAGAAAGATTTAATGCCTTGGCAAAAAAAGAGGGATTCAGATCAAGAGCTGCTTACAAACTTATCCAGATCCAAAAAGATTTTAAATTAATTAAATCTGGAGATAATATTTTAGATTTAGGGTCGGCACCAGGTGGTTGGAGTCAGGTAGCTAGTAATATCTTAAATGGATCTGGTTCAATTATAGCTATTGATTTACTTCCAATGAAAAAAATTACAAATGTTGATTTTCATCAATTAGATCTAAACGACATAGATAAAATAAATTTACGAGAAATTTCTATTGTTTTATCAGATATTGCCCCCAATATAAGTGGAGTAAACATTATTGATGATGAGAATATGATAGCCTTATTAGAAATAGAGATAAGTATAGTAGACAAATTTCTTCAAATTGGTGGAAAATACTTGTGTAAATGTTTCGAAGGCTCTTCTTTAAATTTTTTAACAAATAAACTTAAAGATCGATTTGAAATAATTAAAAGAATTAAACCTGATGCTTCAAGGTCAACTTCGAAGGAATGTTACATCTTAGGTATTAAAAAAAAATAGAGAAAAAATATGTCACAATTTTTAAGAAACACTTTTATCTGGCTGTTCATTGCTGGAGCAACCTTCTTTGCATTACAAAATTTTAACCAAGGACCTTCATCCGAGAATATGACTTATTCCGAGTTTGTTTCTCTTGTCAATAAAGATCAAATTGCTAGTGTGTCATTTCAAGGTGACGGATATACAATCAATGGTTTTAAAGATGACGGGACACCGTTTACAACGACTAGGCCAATATATGTTCAAGACAATCAACTTATGGATGACTTGTTTGAGCATCAAGTAGAAGTTTTTGGAGAAGAGCCTCAAACAGAAAGTATTTGGACTCAGTTGCTTGTAGCAAGCTTCCCAATTTTAATAATTCTAGCAATCTTCTTTTTTTTCATGCGTCAGATGCAAGGAGGTATGGGCGGTAGAGGCGGTCCAATGAGTTTTGGTAAAAGCAAAGCCAAAATGCTCGAAGGCGGAAAGGTCAAAACAACTTTTAAAGATGTGGCAGGTGTTGAAGAAGCCAAGGAAGAAGTACAAGAGCTTGTCGATTTTCTTAGGGATCCTTCAAAGTTCCAAAGGCTGGGCGGAAAAATACCAAGAGGTATTTTAATGAGTGGCTCTCCTGGAACTGGTAAAACACTATTAGCAAGAGCAATAGCAGGTGAAGCTCAAGTTCCATTCTTTTCAATATCGGGATCAGATTTTGTTGAAATGTTTGTTGGTGTTGGAGCCTCAAGAGTTAGAGATATGTTTGACCAAGCCAAAAGACAAGCACCTTGTATAGTCTTTATTGATGAAATTGATGCAGTTGGTAGGCACAGAGGAGCAGGCCTTGGCGGCGGTCATGATGAAAGAGAGCAAACTTTGAATCAGCTATTAGTCGAAATGGACGGTTTTGAGGCAAACGAAGGTATCATAATTATTGCAGCAACTAACAGACCAGATGTTTTAGATCCAGCTCTTTTAAGGCCTGGTCGATTTGATAGACAAGTTGTAGTTCCTTTACCAGACATAAAAGGCCGTGAGCAAATTTTAAAAGTTCATTGTAGAAATGTTCCCATTTCTGAGGACGTAGAACTATCTTTTATCGCAAGAGGTACTCCAGGTTTTTCTGGAGCAGATTTAGCAAACTTAGTAAATGAAGCAGCACTTTTCTCAGCAAGATCTGGAAAGAAAAAAATCTCGATGAATGAATTGGAGTTAGCCAAAGACAAAGTAATGATGGGGGCTGAGAGAAAATCAATGGTTATGAGTCTTGAGGAAAAAACTAGAACGGCTTACCATGAAGCTGGACATGCAATCGTTGGAAGAGAATTAAAAGAGCATGACCCGGTATATAAAGTCACTATTATCCCAAGAGGAAGAGCATTGGGAGTAACAGTTTTTCTTCCTGAGGAAGACAGATACAGTCTTAGCAGGCAAGGCATTTTAGATAGAATTTGTGGTCTTTTCGGCGGAAGAATTGCAGAAGAATTAATTTACGGAGCAGAAGGCGTAACTACTGGAGCTTCTAATGATATAGAAAGAGCCACTGAACTTGCCCGAAACATGGTGACTAAATGGGGATTATCTGAAAAGTTAGGTCCTATGAGATACGAAGAAGAAAATGACGAACCATTTTTAGGTAGATCCGCTTCTAGCGCTTCCACAGTTTTCTCAGATCAAACTGCAAAACTTATAGATGAAGAATCAAAGAAAATTATCGATAAATGTTATAAAACGGCTACTGATCTTTTGAATAAAAATATTGAAAAACTCCATGCTATGGCTAAAGCATTAGTTGAATTTGAAACACTTAATACAGATCAAATTGATGACATTATGGCAGGAGCGAAACCAAGATCAGGAGAATCCGACGATTCTGGGACGAAAACAACTAGAAAAAAATCTAATCCATCCATCTCAGATCCTGCTAATCAAACATAGGTTTTAATGTTTTTTAAAGGCAAGGAGCTTATCTTTGATAAGCCCCTTATCATGGGAGTAATAAATCTTACTCCTGATTCCTTTTCTGACGGAGGAAAATTTTTTAAGAAAAACTCTAAGACCGAGTTAGATTTAAACAAAATTTCCTTCGAGCTTGATTACCTAGAGAAAAATGGAGCCTCTTTTATTGACATAGGAGCAGAATCTACAAGGCCAGGGCATACCGAAATTTCTGTCCAAGAAGAGTTAGATAGGTTGATGCCGGCACTAGAATTAGTAGCAAAATCAAATTGTATAATTTCAATTGATTCTAGAAAACCAGAAATAATCAAAGAAGTCTTAAATTATCCAATCGGACTAATTAATGACGTCAGCGCGTTAGATTCTTTAGAATCAAAAAAACTAATCAGAGATCACAATATACCAGTATGCATTATGCACAATACTAGAAATAAACTAGCTTCTATTGAAGAGGATGTTCATAATTTTTTTAACGAAAAGATTATTGAATTGACATCATTTGGGATCCCGAAAAAAAATATTATTTTAGATCCTGGATTTGGATACGATAAATCTTTGGAAGATAATAAAAAACTACTATTCGAAGTTGATTACTCGAGGTATGACAACAAATTGCTAATAGGACTTTCTAGAAAAGGATTTTTAAATAAAATAATTCAAAATTCAAAATTAAAGGATTTAGACGAAAAATCTACCTTTGCTAGTATAATTGCTTCAAAACGAGGAGCGAACATTTTAAGAGTCCATAATGTTTCTATGTTGTTTTCGAAACTAAATGAATCAAAATAATGTTAAAAAAAATCAAGAATAAATACTTTGGAACTGACGGTGTCAGAGGGCCTATTAACCAAAACACTAATCCAGAATTTGTACTAAAACTGGGTTGGGCAGCAGGAAAAGTATTTTCGGAGCAAGGTATAAAGTCTGTAATTATTGGAAAAGATACAAGAATTTCGGGTTATTTATTAGAAACTGCCATTCAATCTGGATTTATATCAGCAGGAATTAATGTCAAATTAGTCGGTCCCTTGCCTACTCCTGCAGTAGCTTACTTGGCAAATAGTTTTAAAAATACTGCTGGTGTAGTAATTAGTGCTTCTCATAACAATTATAAAGACAATGGAATAAAATTTTTTGACGATAAAGGAAAAAAATTAAGTCCCGAATTAGAATTTCAAATAGAAAGATTAGTAGAAAAAAAAATTGATGTCGTAAGTGTTGAGAGTTTAGGAAAAGCCTCGAGAATATCAGATGCTGGCGGAAGGTATGTCGAGTTCTGTAAAAAATCTTTAGTCAAAAATGAAGATTTTTCTGGTTTAAAACTAGTTTTAGATGTTGCAAACGGAGCAGCTTACGATGTGGCGCCAAAAGTTTTTAGAGAATTAGGTGCTAATTTAACGGTAATAGCAAATAAACCCGATGGATTAAACATAAATGAAAACTGTGGCTCATCAGACATAGAGTTGTTGAAGAAAGCTGTTGCAAAATATGAAGCTGATTTTGGATTAGCCTTGGATGGCGATGGAGACAGATTAATTTTCATTGGAAAAGATTTAAATGAAATTGATGGGGATCAAATTCTGTATCTGCTTGCGAAGGAAAAGTTTCAGCATAATATTTATTTAGGATCCAAAGGTGTGGTTGGCACAACTATGAGTAATCAAGGGCTCGTCGATGCTTTAAATGATTTAGATATCGAGCTAGTAAGGTCAGATGTAGGCGATAGAAATGTATTTGAAAAGCTTGAGGAATTAGGTTGGGAGTTGGGCGGAGAGCAATCAGGGCATATTATCTGTTTAGACTCTGCAATAACTGGAGATGCAATAATATCTTCAATTAAATTTCTCGACGCAATAGACTTTTCTTTCAAAAAATTTAAAGAAAAAATTAAAGGTTTTAAAAAATATCCTCAGATTCTAAGAAATATAAAGACCAAGAATCCAGATAAGATTTTAAAAAACAAAAAATTTAATGATCTTAAAAAGAAATGCGAGAACGAAATAAAACTCAATGGAAGGATTAATGTAAGGAAATCTGGCACAGAGAGCTTAGTAAGGATAATGGTCGAAAGCAATGACGCTTTAATTACCCAGACAATTTCAGATAAGTTAGAAAATTTAGCAAAGAACTTGTCATGAAATACCTTGTTGCTAATTGGAAAATGAATCTAATTAATTCCAAAAATTGGATTTATGATTTTAATAACAATCTTAACGATTTGAACCTAAATGATGATCTAAGAATTGTGATTTGTCCAAATTATCTCCAATTACCAAAATTTATCCAAAATCATTTATCAAAAATAAATTTTAGTATGGGAGCGCAAAATGTTTCTGGAAATAACTCGGGAGCCTTTACTGGAGAAATCTCAGTAGAACATCTAACCGAATTTTCAGAAGTGAGTTATTGCATTGTAGGACATTCTGAAAGAAGGTCTGCAGGTGAAACAGATGCAATGATTAAAGCAAAAGTTAAACAATTATTAACAAAAAATATTACTCCAATTATTTGTTTTGGTGAAAGTCATGAAATTCAAGAAAAAGGTGAGACAGAAAAATTCCTCAATTCACAGTTGAGTTCGATTGTAAATGATGAAAATCTAAATATTGATTCTTGCATTTTGGCTTATGAACCTTTGTGGGCAATTGGAAAGGGCGTCCCTGCTGATCTTGAAACAATAAACAACTCTATTTCATACATAACAAAAATAATTGATTTAAATAAATCAAATTTAAAAATCCTATATGGCGGAAGTGTTGATAGTGAAAATTCAGGAGAAATTTTATCAGTAGATAATGTTTCAGGCTTATTAGTTGGAAATTCTTCGCTAGATGGAAAAGAATTTGCTAATATCGCCAAAAAATTTTAATGATGCTTACTTTTTTAATTGGGTTACAGATTTTTCTAGCAATTTTACTTGTTGTAATTATATTGCTACAAAATGGAAAGGGAGCGGATATTGGTTCTGCATTTGGAAGCGGAAATAATAATGGAATGTTAGGACCAATAGAGTCAGGTACCGTTCTTACTACAATTACGTGGGTATTAGTTTTTCTTTTTTTCATTAACACTCTAGGTATATCTGTCTATCAAAAAATAAATCTTGATACAGAGTTAGAAATTTTTTCTGAGCCATTAGATGTGATTGAAGAATCAGATAAAATTTTAGAAATTGACGATTTACCTGATTAAAATTGCCGAAGTGGTGGAACTGGTAGACACGCTATCTTGAGGGGGTAGTGAGCAATAGCTCGTGGAGGTTCAAATCCTCTCTTCGGCACCAATTTACTTGACCAAATTTGATGTAAATCCTATACTCCTGCGACTTATTGCGGGGTGGAGCAGTCTGGTAGCTCGTCGGGCTCATAACCCGAAGGTCGTAGGTTCAAATCCTGCCCCCGC
>Ga0207916_1000163_pt1 | contig 11540 bp, 9 predicted proteins | sample DeeseametaMP1141_FD_184194 | JGI IMG/M metagenome (GOLD analysis project Ga0207916, IMG submission 184194) | Marine microbial communities from the Deep Indian Ocean - MP1141 (SPAdes) | ecosystem: Environmental > Aquatic > Marine > Oceanic | place: South Indian Ocean | collected 2011-03-05 | reverse complement strand
AGCAAATGGTGCAAGAATTAGACTTGCTCCTCAAAAAGATTGGGAAGTTAATAAACCTGAACAATTAAAAAAAGTTCTTGGTATTCTTGAGCCTATTGCAAAAGAGACAGGAGCTTCAATAGCTGATGTGATTGTGCTTGCAGGTAATGTGGGAGTCGAACAAGCTTCAGGAATGGAAGTTCCTTTCACACCTGGTAGAGGTGATACCACTCAGGACAAAACTGATATTGATTCTTTTGGTGTTCTTGAACCTGAGGCAGATGCATTTCGTAATTATTTAAAAATGAACTACGATGTAACAGCTGAAGAACTAATGTTAGATAAAGCTCAACTTCTTGGGCTAACAGCTCCTGAAATGACAGTACTTGTTGGTGGCATGAGATCTATGGGTATCAGTTCAGATCAGCGAGGTTTATTTACAGAAACTGGTGGTAAACTTACTAACGATTTCTTTGATAAGCTTTTAGATATGGGTGTAAGCTGGAAACCTACTGGAAGTAATTCATATGAAGCAACTGATAAAATTACAGGTGAAAAGGTAAGAACGGCATCTAGAGTAGATCTTGTTTTTGGATCTAATTCTCAATTAAGAGCTATAGCAGAACTTTATGCAAGTGATGATAGTGAAGAAAAAATGAAAAAGGACTTCATAAAAGCTTGGAATAAAGTGATGAATGCTGATCGTTTCGATCTAGAGCAATAAAATTAGTTTTAATTAGTTTAAAAGTGGAACTTTAAGTTCCACTTTTTTTATTTTGGCATATTTGTTGCACCTGTTTCTAAAGAAACAATTTTACCATTTTCAATTTTAAAAACAGACATTACTGCCTGAGTGTTGCCATCATTAAACGTAACAAAAGCATGAAGAACGGCTATTTCGTCATTCTCATATACAATTCTATCTTTATCAGAATTAATATCGTCTGACATAGCCCAACTAACTACATCAGATTTTGATAGAACATTTCCAGATGCATGCATTGTGAATTTAAAATCATCATGCAAGATATCGTTCATTTCATCTTCATTTTTATCATTCATGGCTTTTTGGTATCTTTCCATTAAACTCATATCTTTTTCCTTTCTTAACTAACCTGAAAAATTCGTGACTGCTTCAGAAGTCATCGGCGTCATTACTGTAGTTTCCACCATAGCACCAGCTTCAATTCTTCTTTGTGTTAATTCTTCATCATTTTTAAAACCCATCATACCCTCGGGTGTAGCAAAATCTAAAATAACAGTTAACTTGTTATCATTATCTTTTTCTGTAGCTGCAAATATACAAGTCATTCCATGTTCTTTAAGTTTATGACCATTTGCAAGAAGCATTTCTTTCCATGGTCCAAAACCATTTTTTAAATCTTGTGTTAATTTAACCAACATATTAACTCCTTTTTTATTAACTATATAGGTTTCAAAAGACTAAAAATTATTAAAATGAAATAATAATTATCTTTCTTTAATATAGGGTTGGCCGATTGCGTTAGGCGCAATAGCTTTACCAACAAAGCCTGCAAGTAATACAACTGTCAATATGTATGGTATCGCTTGTATTAACTGAACAGGTATCTCTCCTATAGCTGGTAGCTCAACACCTTGTAATCTAATTTGAAGTGCATCTGTGAAACCAAATAATAAACATGCGATCAAAGCTGTTTTGGGATGCCACTTTCCAAAAATCATTGCAGCTAATGCTAAGTAACCTCTGCCAGCAGACATCTCTCTAAAAAAATTGGCATTAACTGCAGTTGATAAATGAGCACCGGCAAAAGCAATTAGTACACCATTAACCGCAAGGGCCTTATACCTCATAGCAAAAACATTAATGCCAGCAGTATCTACAGCGCTTGGGTTTTCACCTACAGCTCGTAGACGTAAACCAAAGCTAGTTTTAAATACAATCCAGAAAACAATTGGGACTGATAAATAAGCTAAATAAACAAATACATAATGGCCGCTTAAAATATCACTATAAAGTGTTCCAATAATTGGGATATCTCTTACAGAGTCTGCAAAAGGTAAATTGATTTCTAGAAAACGTTGCTCTTCATTTAATGTTGGTGTCAGACCTGCTTGCCCAAACCACGCAGCTGCTAAAGCTGTTGTTAAACCAATAATTAAAATATTTATAGCAACGCATGATACTACTTGATCACCTTTATGTGTTACTGATGCAAAACCATGTAACATTGATAAACAAACACATACTATAATAGCTAATAATAACCCAAGCCACGGATTGCCTAAATAATAAGAACCTACAGCTGCAACAAAAGCTGCCATAAGCATTTTGCCTTCTAAACTAAAATCAATTACACCTGAACGTTCAGCAAAAATACCCGCCATGGCAGCAAAAACTAAAGGGGTTGATATTCTTAATGTAGAATTAATTAAAGAAGCAATGTCAGACAAAAATTCCATTATGCATTTACCTCTTTATTAAGTCTTCTTACAAAAAAACTTTCAATTTGTGGTCTGAATAAGTTTTCTAACGCTCCGCTAAATAAAATTATCAAGCCTTGAACAGCAACAAACATGTATCTAGTGATATTAGGCATCTCAAATGTTACTTCTGAACCGCCTTGGTACAAAATTCCAAATAAAAATGCAGCGGGTAAAATTCCAATTGGATGATTTCTACCCATCAAAGCTACGGCGATTCCAGTAAAACCATATCCAGCTGGAAAGCCGGCTTGTATTTTGTGACTTACTCCAAGAATTTCATTAACACCAAGCAACCCTGCTAGACCTCCTGAAATGCACATAGCTATAATTATATTTTTGTGGGGGGATATACCTGCATAGATCGCTGCCTGAGTATTGTGACCAACAGCTCGCATCTCATAACCCCATTTTGTTTTCCATACTAAAAACCAAACAAAGAATAAAGAAGCAATAGCTAATAAAAAAGTAAGATTAAGAGGAGAATACCTTATCTTTATGCCAAGGATACCAGAAAATGCTTCAAAACTGGGAAGCCAGATTGCTTCAGGTAGTTTAACAGTATGTGGGGCCATCTGATTGGTATCTCTAATTACATCTACTAGTAAAAAAATCATTAATGAAGAGGCTATAAAATTGAACATGATTGTTGTGATTACAACATGGCTTCCTCTTTTTGATTGAAGATAAGCTGGTATATAAGCCCAAGCCGCTCCAAATAAGAAAGCTCCACAAATTGATAAAAGCCAGACAATTGGAATTGGAAGAAAACTTAAATTTATAGCTACTAAAAAAACACCTAAGCCCCCTATATATGCCTGACCTTCTCCCCCAATGTTGAAAAGTCTACAATGAAAAGCTACAGCAAATGCAAGTCCAGTGAAAATAAAATTTGTAGTATAATAAAGTGTATATGCAAAACCTTGGATATAACCGAACGAACCAAAAATAATTAACTTAACTGCTTCAATTGGATTTTCACCTGCTATAAAAATAAACAGACCTGATACTAGTAATGCTAATGTTAAGTTTACTAAAGGTACGATAACGTTAGACACCCACCATGGTACCTTGGATTTATCAACTACTATGTTACTCATTACGCAACACCGGCCATAAGTAATCCTAGTTCACGGTCAGTAACATTTTTATTTTCTTTTTCTCCAACAATTTTACCATCAAACATAACAATAATCCTATCAGATAAGGACAGTATTTCATCTAACTCAACAGACGCTAATAATATTGCTGCTCCTCTGTCTCGCATATCAATAAGTCTTTGGTGAATAAATTCAATTGCACCAATATCTACACCTCTTGTTGGTTGACCTACTAAAAGAACTTTTGGATTTTCATTAAGTTCTCTACTCAAAATAATTTTCTGCTGATTACCTCCAGAAAAATTTGATGTTATTAAGTTTGGAGAGTTTGGTCTAACGTCATATTCTTGCATTATCTTACTTGAATATTCTGTAATTTCTTGACTATTTAAAACTGCAGATTTTGAAAAAGGTTCTTGATCATGATATCCAAAAATTAAATTTTCGTGAGCTTTAAAATCACTTATTAAACCCATTCTTTGTCTGTCCTCTGGGACATGCGCAAGGCCTTTCTCTTTTAGCATTCTTGGGTTAAGAAAATTGTCTTGGTCAGATATTTTTTCACCGAATAATTGAATATTTCCTGATTCCACTTTTCTAATTCCTGAAAGTGCTTCTAATAATTCAGTTTGTCCATTTCCAGTTACACCTGCAATACCTAAAATTTCTCCAGAACGGATTTCTAAATTAATATTTTTAACGCGTGCAACATCTAGATCATCTTTGACTGAAAGATTGTTAACTTTAAAAATAACTTCTCCTTTTTTTATTTCTTTTTTGTCGACTCTCAGCAAGACACTTCTTCCAACCATCATTTCGGCTAGTTGCTCTTTGTTTGTATCTTTAGTTTTTGTATGTCCAACCATTTCACCTTGACGCATAACTGAAACTTCACTGGTTAGATCCATGATTTCAATTAATTTATGTGTAATTAATACAATTGTTTTTCCTTCATCTTTTAATGATCTAAGAATTTTGAATAATTCATCAACTTCCTGTGGTGTAAGCACGCCAGTAGGCTCATCTAAGATTAGAATTTCTGCCCCTCTGTATAAAGATTTTAATATTTCTACTCTTTGTCGGAACCCAACTGATAGATCTGCTATTGTTGCATCAAGATCAATATTGAAATTATAAGTTTTACAAAGTTTTTCTAAATCTTTTTTTGCATTAGCAAGTTTTTCTCCAAAAACTGTTTCACCTTCAAAACCAAGTATAATATTTTCTAATACTGTAAAATTTTCGACCAACATAAAATGTTGATGAACCATTCCAATACCATTTACTATAGAGTCTCTTGGTGATCTTAGGTTTATTTCTTTACCATTAATTTTAATAGATCCTGAATTCGCCTGATAAAGGCCAAAAACTATACTCATTAGGGTAGATTTACCAGCACCGTTTTCCCCAATTATACCGTGAATTGTTCCTTTATTAATTTTAAGATTAATATTTTTATTGGCCTGAACGTGGCCAAAAGATTTATTTATATTTGTAAGCTCTAAGATAGGCGAGACCATAAATTATTTATCAATCTTTGGTCTCGCCAATTGTTTATATTTTAATTATTCTTGTGACCAATCAGCAACAACTAATGCACCACTTGCAATATCTGCAGCAGCTGCATCAGCAGCAGCAGCCATATCAGCAGTTACCATTCCATCTTCTGTTGCGTAACCAAGCATTCCTTCTGAAAGCCCTAGGATGTTAATTCCTGACTCAAAAGAACCTTTGCCTACATTTTGTGCCTGTTCAAAGATCGTTAAGTCTAATCTCTTCAGCATTGAAGTAAGCATTGTGCCTGGATGCATCCAGTTTTGGTTTGAATCAACGCCAATTGCCATTATGCCAGCATCAGCAGCAGCCTGTAAAACACCAATTCCCGTTCCACCTGCAGCTTGATAAACAACATCTGCGCCACCATCAATTTGGGCCTTTGTTAGTTCAGCACCTTTAGTTGGGTTGTTCCATGCTTCGTTTGTAGTTCCTGTCATATTAGCAATAACTTCTATGTCTGGATTTACATATTGTGCACCTTGCTCATAACCACCTTGGAATTTTCTAATCAGAGGAATATCCATTCCACCAACGAAACCAATTGTTCCACTTTTAGAGGCCATAGCAGCCATCATTCCAACTAAGAAAGAACCTTCATGTTCTTTATAACAAGCTTGATAAATATTGTTGTTTGGATCATCCAACCAACAAACATCAACTGCAACAAATTTTATATCTGGGTAATCAGCTGAAACTGCTGCAATTGCATCAGCTTGAGCAAATCCCATTCCTACGATCATTGTTGCTCCTCTATCAGCAATCTTACGCATACCTTGCTCGATCTGATTGTCGTTTGCAGATTCAAACTCAATCATACCCCAGCCAAGTTCATTTACAACTCTCTCAGCTGTATTGAATGCTAACTCGTTAAATGATTTGTCAAATTTTCCACCAGAGTCATAAACAACTCCTATGGTGTTTGCGAACGCACTTGAAGAGAAGACAAGAGCGAAAGAAACTGTAAAAATACTTAAAATTTTCTTCATACCAAAAATCCCCCTTAAATATGAATTATAGATATCTCATTGATAACATTTTCTTGATAAAAAAATGCATTAAAAAATGAGATTATGGATAAATAATAGGATTTTTTATGGATAACTTCAAGTACCCATGTACCTATCGCCTGCGTCACCTAAGCCCGGTACAATGAACTTATTTTTATTCAACTTCGCATCGATATTACATGTAAATATATGAATCCCTTTTTGCTTTTTTTGGATATTTTTTATACCTTCAGGAGCAGCTAGCAAAGACACCAAAAATATATCTTTAATATTAACGCCTTTGTTTTTAATAAGGTTGATAGCTGCAATTGATGAATTACCTGTTGCTAACATTGGGTCTAGGATTAACACTTTTTTATTTTTTACTCTTGGAAGCTTAAAGAGGTATTCTACAGGTTCATAAGTTTGTTCGTCACGGTATAAACCTATATGACCTTTTTCAGCTTCCGGTAAAAATTTTGCAAACCCCTCAAGTAACCCTAAACCGGCACGTAAAATTGGAACCAAAATTATGGGTTGACCCAAGGCTGTACCACTCATTTTTTTTAGAGGTGTTTCAATTGTTTGTTTTTTAAATGGAACGTATTGAAGAACATCAGAAGCAATGAGGTAGCTTATTTCATTCATAGTTTGTCTAAAAACAGTATTTGATGTTTTTTTATTTCGTAAAATTGTTAATTTGTATTGAACGAATGGTGATTTAATTACTGTAATCATATGCGATTACATATATAGAAATCCCACTAAGAGCAATGCGGTTATCAATTTATTTTTTAACATTAGTGTTTTTATCTAGCTGTACGACTATTGAAGTTGGAAGAGAAGTCGTTAAAGTTGGGGCGGTAGTAAAAGATAAAGTTGAAGAAACTATTATAAAAAAAGAACCAGAAATTATTGAAGATAAAACTATTGTTGAAGAACAACAAATTATCACTGAAGAAAAAGAAGAGGAAAAAACTATAGTTAAGGAGCAGCAAAAAATCGCAGAAATAAATTTCATGGGAAAACAACTTGATGAGATTAAACAAAAACTGGGACAGCCTAATTTAGCACGATCTGATGGCTCGGTGCATATGATGCGATATGATAGTAGTTCATGTAGGTTGTTTATCTTCTTTAATATAAACTCAAATATTAAGAGAGTAGAATATTTTGAATTTCGAGACTCTTTAGGAGAGCTTATAAATACAAAGAACTCGATAGAAGAATGTTATAAAGAATACGACTTTACTAGCTAATTTCAACAAGCAAATCTTTGGTTTCCACATTATCGCCAGATGCAACATTAATTGATTTGATTGTTCCACTTTTATCAGCGTTTATTGTAGTTTCCATTTTCATAGCCTCGATCACTAGTAACTTATCACCTTTAATCACCTTACTACCAGATTGAACAAATATTTTAGCAACTTGGCCTGGCAAAGGAGATCCGACATGATCCAAATTACTATCATCTGCTTTAGCTCTTTGTGTTATATTTTTTGAAAATTCTTTATTTTCTATATCTATTGTTCTTGGTTGTCCGTTAATTTCAAAAAACACGGAGCACTTACCATTACTATTAACTTCACTTTTTGCTAAGTATCGTAAAATAAGATTTTTTCCTTTATCAATTTCTATCGTGTATTCTTTATCTTGTTGAGGACCATAAAAAAATAATTCTGTTGAAAGAATTGATGTATCACTAAACTCCTTAAAGTGATCAACATAATCTTTAAAAACTTTTGGATACATTAAGTAAGACGCTAGATGTGTTTGATTAATTTGCATCCCTATTTCATCTTCTAAATTTTTGGCTTCTTTATCTAAATCAATTGATTCTAAAATTTCCCCAGGTCTTTTTGTTAAAGGTTTAGTATCACCAAGAACTTTCTTTTGTAGTTCTTTTGGAAAGCCTCCTTGAGGTATACCAATCTCCCCTTTAAAAAATTCGATGACTGAAGCAGGAAAAGAAATTTCTTTTTTTGGGTCTAACACATCTTCTTTGGATAAATCATTAGCGATCATATAGAGCGCCATATCACCTACAATTTTAGAAGAAGGTGTAACTTTAACAATATCACCAAAAAGTTGGTTTACCTCTGCATATTTATTAGCAACCATTCCCCACTTATCAGTTGTAATTCCCAATGATCTCGCTTGTTCTTTTAAATTTGTAAACTGACCACCAGGCATTTGGTGAAGATACACATCAGAACTACCACCTTTGAAATCGGTTTCAAATGCATGATAATTTTGACGAACTTGTTCCCAATATAAAGATAGTGTTCTTATAGCCTCTTCATCAAGTTTTGGGTCTTGATGATTTTGTTTCATTATAGATACGATTGATCCAAGTGCAGGTTGTGATGTTAATCCACTCATCGAGTCAATTGCAAGATCCACGATATCTACCTTTTCTTCTATAGCAGCTAGAACTGAAGCTGATGAAGTACCAGATGTATCGTGAGTATGGAAATGAATTGGAAGATCGGTTGTTTGTTTAATTTCATTAACTAATTTTTTTATAGCATTAGGTTTTGCTAATCCCGCCATATCTTTAATAGCGATAATATGTGCTCCTGCTTTCTCTAAATCTTTAACAAGATCAATATAATATTTTAATGTATATTTTTTCTCATTTGGATCAGTTACATCATTTGTATAACAGATAGTTCCTTCACAAATTTTATTTTGATTGCGTACTTCTTCAATTGCAACACGCATATTATCAATTAAGTTTAATGAATCAAAAACTCGGAATACATCAATTCCAGCTTCTGCTGATTGTTGAATGAAATGTTTAACAACGTTATCTGGATAATTTTTATATCCAACAGCATTAGATCCTCTAAAGAGCATTTGTTTAAGAAGGTTAGGCGCCCTTTTGTTTAATCTTGCTAATCTATCCCAAGGATCCTCTTTTAAAAAACGCATCGATGTATCGAAGGTTGCACCTCCCCAACATTCTAATGAGAACAAGTTGCTTAGATTTTCACTATAATATTCAGCAATGTTAATAAGATCATCTGTTCTCATTCTTGTAGCAAGAAGTGATTGGTGTGCATCACGCATCGTTGTGTCAGTAATTAGGGTGTAGGGTGTTTCTTTTATTTTTTTTGCAAATTTTTCTGGACCTAAAGTTTGTAAATCCTTTACATAATTATTTTTTTCACTTTTAGTGTTTGAAATAGGAATTTGAACTTCTACAGTCGAATTATTACTGACTCTTCCAGATACATCATTGTGTCCATTTACAATTATATTCCCAAGATAAGATACAATTTTTGATGCTCGATCTTTTTGCGGATTATAAGCATAGAGCTCTTTTTTAGTATCCACAAAATTGGTATTGTAATTTCCTTCAAGGAAATCTTTATTGTTTATAAGAGACTCAAGAAATACTAAATTTGTTTTAACACCTCTAATTCTAAATTCTCGTAAAGCCCTATCCATTCTTTTAATACAGTCGTCTTGATGCTTTGCCCAAGTTGTTACTTTTACAAGTAAAGAATCATAATACGGTGTGATAATAGAACCAGAAGATGCATTTGCTGCATCTAGTCTCACTCCAAAACCAGCTGCCGAGCGGTAAGTCATTATCTTTCCATAATCGGGCATAAAATTATTAAGCGGATCTTCGGTAGTAACTCTACATTGAATAGCAAATCCGTTTAGATGAATATCTTCTTGTTTAGGTAGTGCTGGATGATTGCCAATTTTTTCACCTTCAGCAATTTTAATTTGAGCTTTTACAATATCAATACCAGTTACTTCTTCTGTTACTGTATGTTCAACTTGAATTCTTGGGTTAACTTCAATGAAATAAAATTCACCAGATTTTTTATCAAACAAAAATTCAACAGTTCCTGCACCAAAGTATTTAACTTGTTTTGCAATTTTAATAGCAGCGTTACAAATTTCTTCTCGAGTTTTATTTTCAAGAAAATGTGCAGGTGCTCTTTCAATAATCTTTTGATGCCTTCTTTGAAGAGAACAATCTCTTTCAAAAAGATGTATGATATTTCCGTGTTTGTCACCTAAAATTTGAACTTCAATGTGCGCAGCATCTTCTAAAAATTTTTCTATAAATACTTCATCTTTTCCAAAAGCTTTAAGTGACTCACTTTGAGCAGTTGTAATTTGATCTATTAATTCATTGCTTGATCTAACAACACGCATTCCTCGACCGCCACCACCCCAACTAGCTTTAACAATTACTGGGTAACCAATTTTCTCAACTTCTTTTTCAACACTTTTTAAATTTTCTTTTGTTACAAGAACAGACGGAACGGTGCCTACCTTTGCTTCTTCCGCAACTTTTTTAGCTTCAGTTTTATTTCCAAATCTTTTTAGTATTTCTTTACTAGGTCCAATAAATGTTATGTCATTTTTTTCACACTGCTCAGCCAGTTCAGGGCTCTCAGATAAAAATCCATAACCTGGATGGATAGCATCAACCTTTGCATCTTTAGCAATTTTAATAATCGAGTCTATGTCCAAATATGCTTGAATTGGACCTTTGCCTTCACCAACTAAATAACTTTCATCCGTTTTAAATCGGTGAATAGCAAAACGATCTTCTTTAGAATAAATGGCAGCTGTTTTAATACCAGACTCTTCAGCAGCTCTAAAAATTCGAATAGCAATTTCACTTCTGTTTGCTGCTAAAATTTTACCAATCTTTTTCATCAAGCCACCATTAAATAAGGATTATTACTTAATATTTTTTCGGAGATGCATCTATATGTTCCTTACTAAATTAGCAAGAGATCAAAGGAATTTAGCCATTTTTTAGGATTTGGAAGCAATTATAAATTGATAATAAAATGCAAATTATCGATTTAATATCTGTGCACATATGTCCCTTTATCAGAAAGGTTATTTTATATTAATGTCAAATTATGAATTCATTAAATGAAAATATAAGACCTTATCAAAGCTGTTCTAAATCAGTCTTCTTAATTTTAGGAATTATATTTATTAGTTGGATTTCATTGTTCTCTATTTTTCTAATTATACAAGGTGCTTGGCCCGTATCTATATTTCTTGGACTTGAATATCTGATAATTTTTTATTTAATCCGTTTATATTTCAAAGAAAAAAATATTAAGGATGAAATTAACATTAATCAAAAAGAAATATCTATAAGAAAATATAAAGGTGATAAACTTTTACATTCATCTAAATTCAGCACTTATTGGTCCAAAGTTTTTTTTACAAAATTTAAAAACACTTCCAAGTTATCAATAAGAGAATCAGATAAAGAAACTGAAGTTGCAACTTTCTTGCATGCTGATTTAAAGGAAAGTTTGTACTTAAGAATTAAAAGACAATTAAGCTATTATTAAAATAACAAATCATTCATATTGAAAAGACCTGTTTTCTTTTTAGAAATAAAGATAGCTGCTTCGATGGCCCCATCTACAAAAATTGATCGATTATTAGCTTTATG
>Ga0207916_1000162_pt1 | contig 11544 bp, 8 predicted proteins | sample DeeseametaMP1141_FD_184194 | JGI IMG/M metagenome (GOLD analysis project Ga0207916, IMG submission 184194) | Marine microbial communities from the Deep Indian Ocean - MP1141 (SPAdes) | ecosystem: Environmental > Aquatic > Marine > Oceanic | place: South Indian Ocean | collected 2011-03-05 | reverse complement strand
CAGGCGGTTCTTCTACTTTTAATTGTTCAATTCTTGACTCAATATTAATTCCTAGCTCTGAAGCTTCTTTTGTATCAATTGGCTTCTTCTTTGCTTTCATTATATTTGGTAATGAAGCGTACCTAGGTTCATTAAGTCGAAGGTCACATGAGGCTACAAATGGTATGGAAACTTTAATTCTTTCTAAGCCTTCATCTATTTCTCTTGTAAACAAACCAACTTCATCTGTAATTTCAAAAAATTCGTCTTTACCTTTATCTGAGAACTTAATTAAAGCCTTTCCATTGTTAAATTGACCGCAGTGCCAAGGATCTGGGATTTCAAGTCTTAAATTATCTGCTTCCACAATAAGATTGTTTTTGTACTGTTCTTGAATAGCGGTCTGAATTTCGGCAGAAATGCCATCAGAAAAATTTAATTTCGCAGTAGACTTAGCATCCACTCCTGTTTCATCTAACTCGCCCTCCACAACTATTTCTAAAGGATCTGCGAAAGGTAAATTCTTTAACCTACCAGATATTAATCGCACCATCGAAAGAGGATAACAACCTACATCGAGAATTGCTCCGCCTGCTAAATAAGGATTTCTCAGCCTATGTTCTTTTGATACATTTGCTGCAAAGCCAAAAGAACTTTGCATTTTTACTTCCTTATTTAAAAAATGTTTCTCAATTAATTCTAAAACCTTAAATGTTTGAGGGTGACATCTGTACATAAATGCCTCCATTAAAAAAACATTTCTCTTTTGGGCTTCATTTATCAGAATCATTGATTCAGAAGAATTTATGGTTAAAGGTTTTTCACACAGCACGTGAAGATTTTGACGAACACATTTAAGAGAATAATAAAAATGCGAATCATGAGGAGTTGCGATATACACTGCATCTAAATTGCTATCTAAAAAACTATCGAGATCATTGAAAGAAATTATTTTATGTTTTTTGGCAAAGGCTTCTACTTTAGATTTATTGCGTCCAAATACCGATTTGAGCTCCGAAGTTTTAGAATTCTTAATAGAGTTAGCAAAAGCATTCGCTATAGCGCCATTAGCTATTAGACCCCATTTAAGCTTTTCTCCCATCATAGAATTTCTTCCCTAAAAATTTATTCTTATATTTTAAATTGATTGCGCATCAAAGACGATTCTTCTAATATAATTTCTTTTCCAAGCCCAGATAGCTCAGTTGGTAGAGCAAAGGACTGAAAATCCTTGTGTCGGTGGTTCGATCCCGCCTCTGGGCACCTTTCTGTAATAGTAAATTTTTGTGAAATTTTTTAAGAAAAAACAAATTCTCTACCCCGCAATAGAACCCTACAACTCAGGTTTTATTAAAAGTGGTGTTCATGAAATTTACTTCGAAGAATGTGGTAACCCTAAAGGAAAGCCAGCAATCTTCTTACATGGCGGTCCAGGTGGTGGTGCTGGAAAATTTTCAAGAAGATTTTTTAATCCTAAAAAATACAGAATCGTTCTCTTTGACCAAAGAGGTTGTGGTAAGAGTAAGCCTCATACTTGCTTAGAAGATAATACCACTTGGCATTTAGTTCAAGATATAGAGTCAATCAGAAAAAAATTAGAAATAGATAGGTGGTTGGTATTTGGAGGATCTTGGGGCAGTACTCTTGCTTTAGCGTACGCTCAAAAACACCCAGACTGTGTCTCCGAACTCGTACTCAGAGGTATTTTTATGTTGAGAGAAAAAGAATTGAAATGGTTCTATCAATATGGAGCCAGTGAGATATACCCAGAAGCATGGCAAGGATTTTTAAATGAAATACCCAAGGCAGAACATTCAGATCTTATAGAGGCCTACCGAAAAATTTTTAATGGAACAGACGAAGAAAAAAAATTATCCGCAGCAAAAGCCTGGTCAAAATGGGAGGCATCAACAAGTTTCATCAATCATAATCCTGACGCCGTAAAAGATTCTATAAATGCAGAGTTTGCTTTGGCCTTTGCTCAAATAGAGAACCACTATTTTGTGAATAATGGTTTCTTAGATCATGAAAATCAACTCTTGGATAATATCGATATTATCAGGCATATTCCTTCAGTAATTGTCCAGGGTAGATACGATGTAGTTTGCCCTCCTACTACAGCTTATGAATTACATAGGCGTTGGCCTGAATCTGAACTAAAAATTGCTCCTTTTTCTGGACACTCTGCTTTTGAAAAAGAAATTTCTAAATTATTAGTTGAGGCTACTGATAAATTTTCAAAAAACTAGAAGATTGACAGACCGAAGATAAAATCAATATCATTGTTTGAAATTAATAATCTTATATGTCTGAAAATTTGCTTTTAAAAGGGATCAAAGTAATTGACGCTGCAAGTTTTATTGCAGGTCCATCCTCAACCACAATACTTTCTGATTTTGGCGCTGAAGTAATAAAAATTGAACCTCCAAAAGTAGGAGATAGTTTAAGGCATCTTATCCTCAGAACAAGAAGAGTTAACCCACAAAGTGAAAAAGATTATTGTTGGCATCTAACCTCCAGGAATAAAAAAAGTTTAGCCTTGGACTTAAATACATCTAAAGGCCAAGAAATTTTAAAAGAATTAGTTAAGAACTCAGACGTTTTTGTAACTAATATGCCTGAAAAGACTAGAGAGAAACTAAAGATTCGCGCTAAAGATTTGCTTCCGATTAACGACCGACTAGTTTACGGATCTCTAACAGGATATGGTGAAGACGGTGAAGATTCCCATAGAACTGCTTTTGACGTATTAGCTTGGTGGGCAAGGAGTGGATTAATGGATATTGTCAGACCATCTGAAAATTCTTCTCCTGGTTTTGTTCCAATTGGAATCGGTGATCAACCAAGCGGAGTAGCTTTATTTGCTAGCATAATGACCGCTCTATATAGGAGAGAAAAAACTGGAAAAGGTGGAGAAGTCTATACTTCTTTAATGGCCAATGGAGCATGGTCAAATGGCAGCTATATTCAAGCTGGTTTGTTTGATGCAGAATTTCCAGACCGTCGAGATGAATCTCCATTACATCCTTTCGGTGGAAGGTATAAAACTAAAGATGGAAGATTTTTACTTTTGGCTATTATCGATGCTGCAAAAGAGTGGCCAAAATTCCTCGAAGCCATGAATCTTGAATATTTGAATAAGAATGAGAAATTTTCAAATTTTAAAAATCTTAATATAAATTTTAAAGAGCTTTACAAAATCTTGGAAGACGTCTTCATACAAATTGATCTTTCTGATGCAATCGATAAATTAAAAAATTCCGGAGTTACTTTTGGTTTTATGAATAAATCAGAAGATTTAGCCGAAGATAAACAATTTCTTGATAGTGGAGTATTAATTAAGTACGAAGATCAAGCATTTGGTGACGACACACTAACAGTAAACAGTCCTATATTTATAAAGGACGAAATTAAAAAAACTCCAAAAAAAGGCCCAGAACTTGGAGAACACACTAAACAGATTTTATTTGATTTAGGCAAAACTGAAAAAGATATTAAAGAATTAAAAGAAGCTGGAATTATAGATTTTTAAATGAAAAAAAAATTAGAATATTTTTTTGACTGCAGCAGTCCTTGGACTTATTTATCTTTTAGAGGAATACTTAATCTTGCTAAACAGAAGGAGTTTGAAATAATTTGGAAGCCGATTCTGGTTGGAGGTATTTTCAATTCTACAAATCCAAGTGTCTACGAGAGTAGAAATAATCCAGTCAAAGAAAAGTTAGAGTATTCACAAAAAGACCTTGCCGACTGGTCAGAATATAGAGGGATAACAATCAACTGGCCAAAAATTTTTCCTGTTAATAGTGTCAAAGCAATGAGAGGTTGTTTCTATTTTATTGAAAATAAAAAAATTGAACCCTATGTAGAGGCAGTATTTAAAGCTTATTGGACTGATGGAGAAAATATAGCAGAGGATGAATGTCTCAAATCTATAGTAGAAAGTCTTGAAACTAATTCAGAAGAGTTCCTTGAATTTATAAACGATCCAAAAAATAAACAAAGACTAATCGACAATACACAAAATTTAATGGATCGAGGTGGATTTGGCTCACCTACCTTTTTTTTAAACGATGTAGATATGTATTTTGGAAATGATCGGATCCAATTATTAGCAGATAAGCTTTAAAAGCTACTTTTTCTCTTTAGCTTTAGCCATCTCTGAAATGCTTTTAGCGTCTTGTCCAAACATTGTTTTCAAACTTTCTTTAGAAATACCTTTGCCAAAATTTCTAACTTCTTTACCAACTTCGATACCTTTTCTTACTGCGGGTCTGGATTTAATATCATCAAACCATCTTCGAACATTTGAAAACAAATCGAGATCTACTTCATATCTTTTATATGCTGTAACCCAAGGAAAAGATGCCATATCAGCGATAGAGTAATCTCCAGCAAGATAATCTCTTTCATCTAACACTCTGTCCATTACTCCTAGTAAACGATCATATTCATCTTTATATCTTTTTTCAGAATATGAATGATCGCCAGGAAAATTTGGAGCGTAATTAACGAAATGACTAACTTGGCCAGCCATGGGGCCTAGACCGCCTACTTGCCAAAACAACCATTCCATCACTCGTTCCTTCTCTGGAGAAGTTTGAGGAAAAAACTTTCCAGTCTTTTCTGCAAGGTACATCAGAATTGCTCCTGACTCAAAAATACTAATGGGCTTTTTATCAATTACTCTGTCGTGATCAACAATGACGGGCATTCGGTTATTTGGGCTAATCTCTAAAAACTCTGGAGTGAATTGATCACCTTTGCCCAGATTTACCAAAATAACGTTGTAATCAAGCCCACATTCTTCAAGCATGATAGAAATTTTCCAACCATTTGGTGTGGGAGCATAATAAAGGTCAATCATAATTTTAAATATTTTAAATATATTTATTGTATTATGCACTCGCCCGTGAAATTTCTTATCCCATTTCTTTTCTTTTTTGCATAAATCAAAATAAAACTGGATTACAAATGGATAGTAAAGAAAAAATTATCCTTGGTTATCAAAAAGCTTTTTAAGCTTATTTAATTGTTGCTAACAAAAGAAATTGCATTATTATTGATTCTGTCTTGGGGGGAGAAATGAATTTAAGACTAATTTTACTATTTACGATTTTGTATCCTGTAGCTGGATACACTCAAACAGAAGCAAATTCTTTCAGTAGTATCGCTGAAGAGCTTATTGTGACATCAAGAAAAAGAGAGGAAAACTCTCAATCCGTACCAATCTCTATATCAGCATTTTCAGGTGAAACTATTGAGGAAATTGGAATCTTTACTTATGAGGATCTTGATCGTATTTCTCCAAATTTGCAGGTTGTCAAAAATGGAGCTTTTGGAACTGCTGCAGTAACTATAAGGGGCGTTGGTGGTAGTGGAATCTCTGTTACGTCTGAGTCACAAGCTGCAACTTATATTGACGGGGCTTATATTCCTAGAACACAAGGCAACTTTCTAGATCTTTGGGATTTAGAAAGAGTTGAAGTTTTAAAGGGTCCGCAAGGAACCTTGTTTGGAAAGAACTCAACCGTAGGGGCGGTTTCCTTTTTTTACAATAAGCCCAATTTTGATTCCCAAAACTATAAAGTAAGGGTTGGTGCAGGAACTGACTCTAGGAACGAATTAGCTTTAATGGCTAATTTTCCAATTTCAGATATCACAGCCCTTAGATTCTCTTACAGTCAAGAAAAACAAGACGGTTATATATATAACACTACCCGTAACGAATTCTCAGGAGCAATTGATGCCGAAACTATTAGGCTTTCAGGTATTTATAAACTCTCAAAGGATATAGATATTTTATTCTCGCACGTAAATTACAACAGAGATGGGAGTAGAGTTCTTGGCGCGTGCGAGGTGATAGGCCATCCTTTAAACGGTTCAGGACAGACAGCTATAATTAGTTCAGCTTTTATGGGAGCAGCTTTTGTTGCTGACCCTGGACTTGCTCTAGCCATAATAGGAAATTGTAATGCTAGTGTTCCCGGTGTAAGTGGAACATCAATAACTAGTCCTCGTGTAGACGATGATTTAAAAAGAACTACTATAGACACTACTTACAAATCAAATTTTGGAGAATTAAAATTAATTTTTAATCATTCTGACCTAGAATCCCTTAATGGTAGCCTTGGTATTAGTGTAAATGGAAATAGATTTGTTGGTCCTCTGGCAGGAACTTCGGCGTCTTATTTAGATCCTAGAGACATTGTTAACGATGCAACCTCTAACCAAATAGAACTAAGGTGGTCTGGTGAAGCACTAAACGGAAGACTTGATTTTGTTGTCGGTGCTTATACTTTTGATGAATCAGGAATGAACCAATTAAATACAATGTACTTTGATGGAGTAAGTACACTCGAGACTCAAGCTACGGTAAATGCAAGAGCTAATCAAACTCACGCGGCCACTTTTGCTGTAATTGGAAACGATTGTGATAATCCAGGAACAAGTCTTACTGTGACTCAATTGTGTTCTACTGTTCAAAGCTTGCAAGCTCTTAGCTCCCAACAAACTACTTTTGCAGAAAATAAGTCTGATGCATTCTTTTTTGAAGGAACTTATGCGATTAATACTGAAACAAACGTTACCTTTGGTTACAGATTTACCAGTGAAGATAAAATGGTTAAAACTTATTCTGATGCAATTATTCCTGGTTTAAGTAACGGTTTTGGAGGTTTAAGATCTCCCGCTGCAGGAACTTGTGCTCAAACTTTTAACGCGGGAACGTCGATTAGCTTTGGTTCATTTGGGACCTTTCAAAAAGATGCTTACTGTATAGGTACTGAAGAATTTGAAAATGACTCATTTAGATTTGCGTTAGATTATACTTTGCCTAATGGCTCTCTTATTTATGCTTCCTATGCAAAAGGATTTGCCTCTGGTGGGTTTAACAACGATGACAGAGTCTCTGCTTTCCCTGCTGAGACCGCAGACAACTATGAAATTGGTACGAAAGGAACTTATTTGGATGGCAAATTACAAGTCAATGCAAATGTCTTTTTGTTTGACTACATCAACAATCAAAGAAGTGTCGCCAGGATAGATCCAAATAGCGGTGCTGCATCAATTGCTACCGTGCCTATCCAAAAAGCAGAAGTTGATGGGTACGAAATTGAAATTAAAGCTTTTATCAATGACTATTTTTCAGTTCTTGCTTCAAGAGGGGCTTATGGAGGCAAATATTTAGAGTTTGTAGACGATAATGGAAATGATTTAACTGGATTTGCTTACGATGCTGAAGGTCCTGAGTCTAGAACCAACATTACATTACTAAATGTTTTTTCTTTAAATTCTAAAACGATTTCTTCTTCATTGAGTTGGACTCACGTTGGGGACGATTTTACGACTACGGAATTATATGATTATTCACAGCTTCATAATTATTCCACTTTAGACTTTACTTCAAGTTTGCAGATTTCCGATTCACAGACTTTAACCTTAGTTGGAAAAAATATAACTGACGAACTTTATGGTTATGCTCAATTTGGAGATCCCGTTCTAGCAAGTATCCAAACTACTTACTATGCACCTGGTGAAGAGTGGAAATTAACTTACCAACAGTCTTTTTAAGTTAAAGTTATTTTTTATAAAACTTGATATAAGCCCAATAGAATAAGGCTGGTAATACAGCAACTCCGATAAATGCTAGAGTTGAAGAATTAGCTTCCATAGCTGCGGCGCCAATACCTGAAAATACGACTGCAACTCCAATGTTTACAATTCCAACGACTAGGATAAATTTAATAAAAGACATTCTTGCTAGACCCGCGCTTACTGTTATCAATTCTGCAAAAGCTGGAACTGGTCTAGAAAGAATCAACCCTATAGTGCTGAAATTTTGAAGGGATTTTTCAGCCTCACTAAAGTCACTTTCACTAATCATTTTTTTAGCCAATGGCCTCGCAGCAAAACGACCTAGGAAATAACCTACACAAGCTCCTAAATTAAGCCCCACCCAAACTACTAAAGAAGCTCTCGCCCAGCCCAAGGAAACTCCAGCCAAGGTGTTAGTCAACCCATTGGGTACCGGCAAAATTACATCAGCTGTAAGAGCAACAATCACGACTAAAGACACTAAAAACTCGTTATCCCCTGCCCAATTCAACGCAATTTCTCCATATTTTGAAAGAGGACTCTCAAAAAGTATTAAGGGTAAGATAAGAGAAGTAAAAACTATAACTCCAAAAATAGTCCATCTCAGCCATAAAGGTAATTTCATGATTTTCTTATGAATTTAAAAAATATGACTGGTGTTAAAATAATTATTAGAAGAGCCAATAAATACTCTTTAAAAGCTAAGATTAAAATCCAAATCGTAATTAGAATTGATAAAAATATTGAAGGTGGAGGGTTTAATTCGTAATCGCCTTCTAACCAAGGAGAGCCTAATTCAGTGCCTCCCTGCCTATCATCGCCGTGAAGATAAGAATGAGCTGGGTTCATATCACCCACAACATCTTTTTCTGGTAATGAAGTAAGAATTTTTTTCATGCTTTCAAAGATCTCGGGTTCGTTTTCAGATAAATCATTAGTTTCAAAGGGATCTTCAATAATGTTGAATAAACTATACGATGGTGACACCGGAATTAATTGAGGTTTTGCTGAATATAGCTTCCATTCCCCATCAAACAAAGCCCTTTCGTCTGAAATAACTCTTGCCCCAACAAGAGCATTAATTGGTGGGGTAATTTCGTTTGTTATTAAATTCTTCCATTTATCTCTACCGTCAAATTTAGCATTATCTACTTCTATATCTACCGCGGTTAAAAGAGTTGGTAATAAATCTTGCACAAAAAAGAATTGTTCAGATTTTGAGTTTTCTATTTTTCCTTTCCACCAAATTACTGCAGGAACTCTTATTCCTCCTTCGAGAGCTGAAACTTTACTACCTCTCAATCCAGCCGTACTTCCTCTGGCATTCACTAAATTAGGAGCAATGACTTTGACTATTGGATCTACATCGAAAACCGGACCGTTATCGCTAAAGAAAATAATGATTGTCTCTTTTAGTATCCCTTTATTTTCTATAGCTTTAATTATCCTCCCTATTTCATGGTCTAAGGCATTTACATTTGCAGCATATACCCTATCTTTTTTATCTTCTAAATAAGAAAAAGATTCAATATTTTTATCTGGAGCTTGTATCGGTGTATGCGGTGCATTGAAAGCAATATATAAAAATAAAGGTCTATTGTTATCTTTATTTTCAATGATATTTATAGCTTCATTGGCAATTAACTCAGTTGAATAACCTTCCTCGACTAATGATTTTTCATTTCTATGCCAATCTAATCGACCGGCTGCTGTATGATCAAAATAGCCTATACCACCTGTCAAATGTCCATAACTTGTTTCAAAACCTCTATTGGTTGGTAAAAATTTCTCATTAGCCATGCCAAGATGCCACTTTCCGGACAAGGCAGTTTGATAACCCGCCTCTTTAAGGTACTGCGGCATAATTTTTAATTCTGGTGGCATACCCGTTTGTTCGGCTGCAGGATTCATAAAGGGTCGCACAACCCCATGGTTAAAAATGTGAAGCCCAGTCAATAATGATGCCCTGGTAGGACTGCAGACTGGATTGGCATAGAACCTATTCATTTCCATTCCATCTTGGGCCAATTGATCGATGTTTGGGGTTGGAATATAACCTCCATGATAAGAGACGTCTCCCCAGCCAAGATCGTCAGTTAAAATAATTATTATATTGGGCTTCTCGTTTGCTTTTAAGCAACTTGATACAAGAGCGATTATTAAAAGAAAAAAAATTTTCATTTATCTGCAGTAATTGGCTTAAGAAATCCTCCCCAGGAAGTGCTATTCTAACAAAGTTAGATATAACATTTAATTTTTTCGATCTTTATGAAAAATAAATTAAAAAACCTTGCTAGCCTGAAACTGCTCTCGGAAGCCATGCTAACTTTTGAGTTAAAAAAATATGAGGTAATAGCTAAATTTGCTGAAACTTCGGACTGGAATCAAGTTTATGTCAATGACAGTCGATACGAGCTAATCAGATTAATTATGGTTTCCAATTTTGTAACCAAAGGGTTTTTTACTATGAGTGACTTAGTGGGTACTACTAATTTGAATACAAGAAGTATTGAAAGATTAATTAGTAGAGCTACTAAACAGGGCTATTTCAAAAAAATTCCTAGCAGAGATAAAAGAGTAATTGAGTATCATCCAACTGAAGAAGCTTTTTCAATGGTAGCAATGCATCTTTCATTATTTGAAGTTTTAGTTAATTCCCTAGGGCCTCACGTCAAAGACATCCTCGAAAAAGAAGTTGGCGTTTCTCTTGAACAAATTAATGAGGTAATAGCTGAGCTTCAAGAGCCAAAATAAAAAAAGCGCCTAACTAATCAGGCGCTTTTTTATGAATAAACTTAAATGATAAGTTCTTACTTAGAATTCAGAAGTCCACTGAACTCCGATCTGTCTTCCTTGTGCAAGTTGGTTTCTTGCTCCTCCTCCAGAAGCTCTTGGTAACATAAGAGCTACATTGTAGTACTGCTCATCTAAACAATTCTTGCAGAACAGCGAAAGATCATAACCTTCGTTAGTTGAAAGAGTCATGTCAAAGTTCAATAGAGAGTATGGATCAACATCAACTACTCCAGGATAGTCTTCTACAAACAAGATATATTTATCTTTGTAAGCATAGGAAGCAGTATAAGCAATATCACCCAATTCTGTTGATTGAACATGTTCCAAACTCAAAGAAAGATTGTTATCTGCAGTAAATGGTAGTGGTAAACCTGCCATCTGTTTTCCATTAGGATTACTTGAACCAGCGCCATAAGTTGCGTCGTTAACAAAATCATCCCATGCGCCATCAATATAAGCATAAGCGACAGACAATTTAGTTGCTGGACCTAGTAAAGTTCTAAACGCCACATCGAGTCCAGAAATTGATGCATCTCCGAATACTAATTTTCCATATGGTCCAGTAGGTCCCATAGCAACTAGTAGATTTTGTTTATTATCGTAATCATAATCGTAATAAATCAACTCAAGCTGGCTGCCATTACCAAAGGTAGTTTTATAACCTGCTTCCATCATAGTTATTTCTTCATCTCCTGAAGGAACACTAGCAACTTGATCAGACCACTGTGCAAAACTTGGTGAGCCAATTTTGTAACCATTGGAATAAGTAAACCAAGCTAGGCTATCGTCAAATACATATTCTAGAGTAGCCTTAGGAGTAAATTCTTCTGCTTCAATAGAGATTACGCCTGTATCGAACGGAGCTGGCATTAGTATCACACCGATTCCATTAGTTGCTCCTGTATAAGTATAGGGCTTGCTATGGTCAGTATATCTTCCGGCTAAAAGCAAAGATAAATCATTGGTTATAGGGAATTTAACGCTTCCGAAAATTGCTGTTACTTCAGTATCAATACTGACTGTAGCGATGTTATCAAATCTCCCACCTGCAAGAACATTATTAAAGTTATCTAGGTCAGTAGTGCCGTTAAAGTTATTTCCTCTTGGAGTTGTAGGAGTAGCGTAGGCCGCACAATTTCCAGATTGAGCACAAGCATTTACTGCTTGAATAAC
>Ga0207916_1000158_pt1 | contig 11633 bp, 11 predicted proteins | sample DeeseametaMP1141_FD_184194 | JGI IMG/M metagenome (GOLD analysis project Ga0207916, IMG submission 184194) | Marine microbial communities from the Deep Indian Ocean - MP1141 (SPAdes) | ecosystem: Environmental > Aquatic > Marine > Oceanic | place: South Indian Ocean | collected 2011-03-05 | reverse complement strand
AGTTTTTTTTTTTGATTTTTTAATTTTTGGTATTAAAATTTTCTTTTTTATTTTTTTTTTCTTTTTTTTCATTCAGATTTTTTAGCTTTATCAGCTAATTTTTAATAAATATAGTCTCTAGTATTTGGAACAGATCTTATATCTTTTGATAATTGGAGTTGAAATACAACTTGATCTCCCCATTTAAAAGCCATTTCACAACTTACAAGATAGAATTCCCACATCCTTAGAAATTTTTCATCAAACATTTCTAAAACTTGATTCTTTTTCGATAAAAATCTTTCTTTCCAACTTCTTAAAGTGTGAGCATAGTGCATTCTCAAAATTTCTATATCAGTCGTAATTAGTCCAGAATCCTCAATTGGCCTTGCTATTTGACTTAGACTTGGTGTGTATCCACCTGGGAATATGTATTTTGTTATCCAAGGTTGTGGGTCTCTTGGAGGATTGGATGAACCAATTGTGTGAATTAATGCTATTCCATCATCTTTTAACATTTTAAATACTTTATTAAAATAAGTCCGATAAAATTTTTTTCCAACATGCTCAAACATTCCAACACTAACAATCCTATCAAATTTTTCATCTAATTGTCTGTAGTCCGCTAGTTTGAACTCAACTTGATTGTCTAAATTTAATTCTTTAGCTTTTTCTTGACTATATTTTAACTGATTTTCAGAAAGTGTAATTCCAGTAACCGATGCCTTGGTTTTCTTGGCAATATCTATTGCTAAACTCCCCCATCCTGAACCAATATCTAAAACTTTTTGGTTTGTTTGTATGTTAAGTTTTTTTATAATATGATTAATTTTATTTTCTTGAGCAGTTTCTAAACTATCACTTTCATCTTTAAAATAAGCACAAGAATATTGTCTTTTTTTATCTAAAAATAAATCGTATAGTTTTTCTGAAATGTCATAATGGTGGGCAACATTTTGTTTAGATTTTTTAATTTTGTTTAGATTCGTTATATATTTTAAAGTTCCCTTAATTTTATTAAAAACTTTTCCATAAATATTGATATCAGATCTGCCAATATTTTTGAAAGCTATATTTAAAAATTCTGTCAATGTGCCATTTTTTATTCTTAATGAGCCATCCGTATAAGCTTCTCCAAAATATAAATCAGGATGCAACAATAATTTTTTATGTAAACTTTTCTCCAATAATTGTACTTCTATTGGTTTCTCTTTTAAAGGTTTTCCAATTACATATCTATTCGAATCATAATCTATTAAAATAAATCCATCATATTTAAATAAATCGTTTAAAAAATTAATAAGTTTCATTACGCTGCTTTTAAGTGTTTAAAATCAAAGTTATGTTTATGAAGTTCATCTAAAAATATTTTTTTTTCATTGTCATTTAATATTTTTAAAGGTGGAAGTAAGTTTGTAAAATCATCGTCTACTTGGGACATGAAAGTATGCAAGCCTGAAATCAAGTTAAATTTGTCAAAAATACTTCTTACTAAGCATAACTTTTGATTTGAGTTTTGTTGAGACTTACTTTGAAATTTATCATAAACATCTCTTGCTAAAATTGATGTGACATTAGTTGTAGCAGTGATTATTCCCGAACAACCAAGCTCTAGTCCTTTTAACAATTTTAACTCAGATCCAGGCATCACAGAAAAATTATCTATTTTTAAATTTTCGTATAAATTATAGGAGCTGTCTTTTACTCCTACTATTTGATCAGGAAAAATTCTTACTAATTCTTTTACACACTCAATACTAAACTTGTATCCAGATAATTTTTCAAAATTGTATAGAATTATTTTACATTCTTTAATCTCATCAATTATTTTAGAGTAAAAATTAATTACGTCTTTATCATCATATTTATAGTAAGCAGGTGGCATGACCAAAAATTTATTAAATCCGTTTGATTTGGCTATTTTCATTAGATTAATATTGTCACCTAATGAGTTCAAACCAGTACCAATTATATATTTATCTCTGTGATTACTTTTAGGTAGCAAATTTATTAATTGTATTTTTTCTCCAAGAGAGATGAGTTGTGATTGTCCTGTGCTTCCAAAAAAAACAATGCCGTGACAGCCTCTATCTATAAGGTTTTCAGCATATTTAATTGTTTTTTCTGTGTTTAATGCCAGGTTTGTATCTAAAACTGACAATGTCGCTGCATATATTCCATTAATCATAACAAAAAAATAAGAATATAATTATAGAATAGATTTAAAAAAAAAATAATAAAAAAAAACAATCTAATTGCTTATGAAAGTTTGTGTTTATCTTAGTTACATAGGTTTAGGAGCAAATTTGTTGCACTTAGCGTATGTACATCAACTATCTAAAAAATACGGTCCTATAACCATTCTTACATTATGTAAAAATTTGAAGGATGCTCTTCAAGATGATAATGCCGTAGAAGATGTCATAATTATTGATAAAAAATTTAATAAATTAAAAAACATATTTAGTTTTTCTTCAGAGATAAAAAAACACAAATTTAAAAAAATTTATATTTATTATCCTAGTGCTAGAATAGTTATTGCAAGTAAATTAGCTGGAATAAAAGAAGTTTATCATTATCCATTTTTAAAAAAAAAAAATCTTCACTTAGTAAATGAAGCAAAGAAATTTACTTGCAAAGTTCTTAAAATTTCAGATTGTCAAACATTCGCAAATTTTCAAATTAATAAAGAACGACTTTTAAATATTTCATCATATTTTGATAAATCCAAATTCAATATTGTTATTGGTGCAGGATCATCTGGTCCCACAACAAAATGGGGAGTGGAAAATTATTCAAAATTAATAAATAAATTAAATAAATTAGATAAGTTTAATTTTTTCATATTATGTGGTCCAAATGAAAGAAATATATCTTCTCAAATAATTAATAAAACCGAAAAGAAAAATATTGTAGATTTAAGTGATAAAAGTATTTTGGAAGTTATTCCCTTTTTAGTAAAAGCAGATATGTATGTAGGAAATGACTCTTTTGGATCACATATTTCATCACAATCTGGAAAACCAAGTCTTGTAATATTATTAGATGCACCTAAAGCTTATACCGACTATTCACCTCATCATATAAGAATTATTCCAGAAGGGTATGATATTAATAACATTAATCATGGAAGCGAAATTAATCCAAATTTGGTAAAAGTCGATTATTTATACAATAAAATATTAAGTAATATTTAAGATACAGACTTAACAACAGTATCCTTAGCCTGGTTAACTAGTTTAGCTATATTATTTAATTCTGGACTTCTGTCAGGGTGAATTTTTTTCATAATTTTTTTGTAAGAAATTAAGACCTCTTCTTTTGAATATTTTCTTTTTGGATCAAGATTTAAAATTCTATATGCCTCATCTAAAGACATATTTTGGGTGGACATATTTTGATTAAATTGATTAAAATTAAATCTACCTGAATTTCTTAAAACTCTAAAAAGACCCCATAACCTAAATAATTGAAATAGAGAAATACCAGCCTTGGTCTTTATCAAAGGCAAGATGGCCAGCATAAATGGGAGTGAAAAAATATAGCGTCCAGCATACGCCATTATAACAGCTAACAATATTGATGAAATTATTATAAAAGTTCTTACAAATTTAGAAATTTTCTTTGTAGATGTCTTTGCAAACCAATTTAGGAATATATAAAGAATTATAAAAATTATAAGTATAGCAAAAAAAATGTTCATAAATTAATTAAAAATTTCGATGAAAATACCACAGCTTAAAAAAAAACATGAATTAAAATCTTGTCACAACATAACTTGGGAAGATAATTACAGCTGGATACATCAGGATAATATACTTGAAGTATTAAAAGATAGTAAGAAATTATTACCTGAGGTCAGAAAGTATCTAGAAGATGAAAACCATTATTTCAGTGAGCAAATGTCAGACACAAAACAAATTCAAAAAATATTGTTTGATGAGATTAAGGGAAGAATAAAACTTGAAGACGAGTCTCTACCTTATAAAGATGTGAGATATAGCTATTGGACCAAAACTACGGAAAAAGGAAACTATTCAATTAAGTTAAGAAAAAAAATAGAAACTGGTGAAATAGAAGAAATCTGGAATGGTGATCTAGAAAAAGAAAAGCTCAAGACAGAATACTTCGGACTTGGAGACTTAGAGGTAAGTTATAACGACAAATATTTAGCTTATTCCTTAGATTTAAAAGGATCAGAATATTACACCATTCAGATTAGAGATATTGAAAGTAATAAACTTATTAGTGAAAAAATAGAAAATACGAGTGGTGGGATAACATTTAGTTTAGATGATAAATATATTTTTTACTCAAAACTTGACAATAATCATCGACCAAGAGAGATATTTAGACACGAAATTGGAACTTCCTCAAAAAAAGATTTGCTTATTTTTAAAGAAGAAAGCGAAGCATTTACTGTAGGAATTGGATTAAGTTCGGATGAAAAATATTTTTTTATAACAACATCTGATCATAATACGTCTGAGCAATACTATTTTAAATCTGATGAAATAAGTCCGAAACCAAAACTGATTGATAAAAGAAAAAGAGGTATAATTTACTCAGTTAATTCTTGGAATGATAATTTTTACAAACACACAAATGAGGATGCTGAAGATTTCAAAATCGAAAAATCAAACAATATAGAAAATAAAAACTGGGAAATATTTATTCCTGCGCGTGATGAGGTATTGATAGGAGGTTTAATATTCTTAAAAGATTGGATAATAAGATCTGAAACATCGAATGCATTATCTAAATTAATATTAAGAAATCCTAAAACGAATTTAGAAGAGGAGTTATTTTTTTCTGATGAGATGGTTATTGTTCCTGGTGTGTCATTAACCCAAAGAGACAGAAATACTGATACAGTTTATTTATCTTATTCCTCACCAAAAACTCCCGGTAGAACATATTTATACAATCTTAAAACAAAAGATAAAAAATTAGTTAAAGAACAAGAGATACCAACAGGTCATGATCCTAATGAATATATTGTTGAAAGATTAGAGTGCCCATCTCATGATGGACGAATGGTGCCTCTTACTATTACAAGACACAAAAAAACTAAATTAGATGGATCAGCAAAACTATTATTATACGGATATGGATCTTATGGAAGCTCAATGTCTCCCAGTTTTTCTTCAACAAGAATAAGTTTAATCGATAGAGATATTATATGGGTGACTTCTCATATTCGTGGCGGAATGGAAAAAGGAATGAAATGGTGGAAAGAAGGGAAATTATTAAATAAAAAAAACACGTTTGAAGATTACATAGCTTCTGCAAAGTTTTTAATTGAGAATAATTACACTGCTAAAGGTAATATTATTGGTATGGGTGGATCAGCTGGAGGTCTTTTAATGGGAGCTGTTGTTAATCAAGCTCCAGATTTATTTTTAGGTATTATAATGGCAGTTCCTTTTGTTGACTCTTTAACAACTAATTTGGATCACTCATTACCATTAACGGTCGGAGAATTTGATGAATTTGGGAATGCTAAAGATAAAAAAGATCATTTTGATTATATATTTTCGTATGCACCTTATAACAATATAAAAAAAATGGATTACCCAAATATTTTGATAACAACAAGTCTGAGTGACAATAGAGTTTTATTTGATGAGCCAGCAAAGTTCACAGCAAAATTAAGGGAATATAAAACTGATAATAATTTGCTTTTGTTAAAAACAGAGATGAATGCGGGTCATGGTGGAAAATCTGGAAGGGATGGAGCAATCGAAGAGATAGCAATAGATTATGCGTTTGCATTGAAAATAGCTGGAAAATTAAATCCTTTATCTTGAAATAACAAAATTTATTCCTATATGAAACATGTTGGTCGCCTAATGGGGCTAACAATTAATAAACTTGCTTAATATAAGGAGGATAATATGACAAGTAAGGATCTATCAATTTTCAATTCACTTCGACCTTTTTCAATTGGTTTTGACGACATGTTTGACCAATTTGAGAATATGTTAGGTAATGGTGGTTTAAGTATGCAATCTAACTACCCGCCATATAACATAAGAAAAACTGGAAAAGACAACTATTCTATTGAAGTTGCTTTAGCTGGTTTTAATAAGAATGATGTTGAGGTTGAATTTGAAGACAATCTATTGACTGTGAGAACTAAACAGATCGATACAACTAACAACAAAAATGATGATGGTGAAATAATTCACAAAGGTATATCGCAAAGACAATTTGCAAGATCATTTACAATTGCAGATGATGTTAAAGTAAATGGAGCAGAACTAAAAGACGGTCTTTTAACAATTGCATGCGAAAGAATTATACCAGATCATAAAAAAAAGAAGCTTATAGAAATAAAATAAGTTACCTTGCTTGTGGGGCCAGTCCCCACAAGACTAAATACATCCACTAGAACTGAAGCCTATAATAACCCCTGAGGTATTTACCTCAAACTTTCTCTCACATGGTATTCCATATTTTTTAGTTTTATAAACAAGCATTTCGTTTCCAAGTTCGTTAACATAATCTTCGGTTGGTGTACCCAATTCTAATCTCATTTCATTAACTTCTTTTCCTACAAATTGTCCGAATTTTTCATTCTCTTTTTCAGCAACTTCATCAGATTTTTTTTTTATAGTCTGACAACCTGATAAAAAAATTATTAAAATTCCTAAAAATATAGTGATGAATTTTTTAAATAAATTGTTGGTATTTAAAGTTGTAAACATTAATACATACCTAAAGTTGAATTATGTTAACAATTTGTTCAAAACTTTAATTAAATTGTTTTAATTTCGCATTAATTTGAAAATATTAATAGTTTGAAGATTATTTAGATTTTAATTTATTATAATAAATAAAAGTTATGCCAACAGATTTAAGAGTATCAAATATTTCTAAGATATATCCAGGATGTATAGCTAATGATAAAGTATCCCTTCAGTTTAAAAGTGGAAAAATTTATGCACTTTTAGGAGAGAATGGAGCTGGGAAATCAACATTAGTAAAAATTTTATCTGGAGTGATAAGTCCTGATAATGGTGAAGTATTTTTAAATGAAAAAAGCTTAAAATTAAATTCACCACTTGATGCAAAAAAAAATAAAATCGGAATGGTATTTCAGCATTTCAATTTGTTTGAGACATTGTCTGTGTTTGAAAATTTAAGTATAGATACAAATGAGGATAACAAAAATTTAAGAGTAAAGATTAACGATATTTTAAAAAAGTATAATTTTTCGATCGATCTAGATATTCCAGTTTTAAATTTATCAGCTGGACAAAAACAAAAAGTTGAAATTATTAGATGTTTGTTAAGAAATCCAAAAGTTTTAATAATGGATGAGCCTACATCAGTTTTGACAGAACAAGAGACAGATGAATTATTTATTTCTCTAAAAAAATTTTGTGACGAAGGAATTTTAATAATTTATATAACACATAAATTAAAAGAAGTTTTGTCTTTATGTGATGAAGTTGCGGTCATGAGAAAAGGTAAAGTTGTGTCAGTTAGCCAAACTGGGGATGAAAAGATTGAAACACTTGCAAATAAAATGGTAGGCCAAAAACTCGCAAAAATTAAGAAAAAAAATAATAATTTAAAGAATAAAGTTGAAATATTTAAAGTCAAACATCTAAATTTTTTTAGCAATGATCCATTTGAAACAAATTTAGAAAATATAAATTTTTCAGTTAAGAAAGGGGAATGCTTGGGAATAGCTGGAATATCAGGAAATGGACAAAACGAATTATTTCAAATTTTGAGTGGAGAAATAATCACATCCAACACATCAATTATTTTTAGAAACAAAGAAATTGCTCAATTAAACCCCAAACAAAGAAGAGAATATTTAATGGCTTTTTCTCCTGAAGATAGAATATCTCAAGCAGCAGTTCCAGAGTTAAAAATTTATGAAAATGTAGCTTTAAATAATTTTAAATCATCAAATTTTTTTGAAAAAGGTTTGGTAAATGAAAAGAAAATAAAAGAGCATTCAAAAAAAATATTAACTGATTTCTCTGTTAATACGGATAATGTAGAGTTAAAAAGTCAATTCTTATCTGGTGGTAATTTACAAAAACTCATTTTAGGCAGAGAATTGATTACAGCTCCAGAATTATTAATTTGTTACAATCCAACTTGGGGACTTGATGTAGGGGCAATAAATTATATTCATGAAACACTCTTAAAAATTAATGATCAAGAAAAATCAACAATTTTAATTTCAACAGATACTGAAGAATTATTGAAACTCAGTGATAGAATTGCAGTTATTTACAAAGGTAAACTCTCAAGAATAATGCCTTCGGAGGAAGTTACTCCAGAAAAATTGGGAGTTTTGATGGGAGGAGGATCTATTGATAAAAATTGAAAAAAGAAATGATGTTCCTACAACATTGTATTTTTTAACTCCGTTTATAGCAATATTTTTGACGATTATAGGTGGAGGTATAATTTTTTATTTTTTAGGTTTTAATCCAATTGAAGCTTTAAAATTTTTTTTTGTAACTCCTATTTCTAATCTATATGGTTTTAGCGAATTATTACTTAAAGCAACACCACTCTGTTTAATTGCTATTGGTTTATCATTTTGTTTCAAAAGTAATAATTGGAACATCGGAGCAGAGGGTCAATTAACGTTTGGAGCAATAGTAGGCGGAGGTGTGGCTCTTTTATTTTATGATCAAGAAGGTTTTTATATATTACCTACAATAATTATTGCTGGAGCACTTGGTGGCATGTTTTTTGCTCTTATTCCTGCAGTTTTAAAAACATATTTTAATACTAATGAAATATTGGTTAGCTTAATGCTAGTTTATGTTTCTAAACTACTTTTAGATTACTTAGTTGTTGGTCCATGGAGTAATCCTGAAGGATTTAATTTCCCGGAAACAAGACAATTTAGTAACTCTGCGAGGATGCCATTATTATTTGAAGGTTTAAGAATTCATGCAGGTATTTTTTTAGCTCTATTAGCAGTGATGCTTAGCTGGTTTGTTTTATATAAAACTTACCTCGGATTTCAGATTAAAGTATCTGGTTTGAGCCTTAAGACCGCAAAATATGCAGGATTTAAGGGAAAGACTATGATTTTAGTTGTTTTCATGATCAGTGGAGCATGTGCAGGTTTAGCAGGAGTAGGAGAGATAACTGGACCTATTGGACAATTACACAGAATGATTTCGCCAGATTATGGTTTTACTGCGATAATTGTTGCTTTTTTAGGACGTCTTAACCCATTTGGTATAATATTTGCTTCTCTAATAGTTGCTTTAACTTACCTTGGAGCAGAAACTGCTCAAATATTTTTACAGATTCCAAAGTATACAGGTCAAGTCTTCCAGGGAATGATTCTATTTTTTTTATTGGCATCTGATTATTTACTATTTTTCAAAATAAAAATCTTAAGTTTAAAAAAAAATGATCTTAGACATTAGTTTCATAGGCATATTAATTGGTTCGATAATGGCTTCCTCTGTTCCTTTAATATTGGCTGCATCTGGTGAATTAATAACTGAAAGATCCGGCGTTTTGAATTTAGGTGTAGAAGGCATGATGATAATTGGAGCAATTTCTGGGTTTGCATTAATGGTAATAACAGACAACCTATTCTTAGCAATTATTGGATCGATGTTATCTGGAGTCATAATTTCACTTATATTTGGTTTTTTAACTCAATCATTGCTTACAAATCATGTGGCAACTGGTTTAGCATTAACAATTTTTGGAATTGGTTTATCTGCTATGTTGGGGAAAAATTTTGTTGGTATTCCTGGGAAAGACTTTCCTATTTTATTTGAAAGTTTGAAAGAGAGCATTCCTTTTTTTGGGCCAATATTGTTTGGACATTCGATAATTTTATATTTTGCCTTTGTATTACCTTTTTTAACTAGTTATTTTCTAAAAAAAACAAAGTTAGGATTAATTGTGAGAGCAGTTGGGGACTCACCTACTTCAGCTTCAAACCAAGGTATTAATGTAATTCTAGTTAGGTACTGTTGTATTCTTTATGGCGGAAGTATGTGTGGTCTAGCAGGAGCTTACTTATCACTGATTTATACTCCCCAATGGATTGAAAACATGACTGCAGGAAGAGGCTGGATTGCATTAGCTCTAGTTGTATTTGCAACTTGGAGTCCAATAAAAGTTTTAATTGGTGCATTAATATTTGGGGGCATAACTATTATGCAACTACACATGCAAGCTGTTGGATTAAGAATACCAGTTCAATTTTTAAGTGCATTACCATATTTGATGACAATAATAGTTTTAGTTGTAATCTCTCGTGATAGTAGAAAAATAAAACTCAATACACCAACTTCATTGGCTAAAATCTTCTATAAAGAAAAGTAATGTTAGGTATTCCAAAATAAATATTTTTTTTTTTTTAAATTTCTGATTAACTAAGTTTTTCAAATAAAATTTAAAGGGGAAATTTAAAATGTATAAAAACTTTTTAAGATATTTAACTTCTGTAATATTTTTACTTGGGTTTAGTGCAAGTGCAAATGCAGAATTTAAAGTTGGTTTTGTTTATGTTGGTCCTACAGGGGACCACGGCTGGACTTACCAGCATCATGAGGGTAGAAATGCTGTTGAAGCTGCAGGAATTAAAACGACATATGTCGAAAGCGTTCCTGAAGGAGCAGATGCAGAGAGAGTAATTCGACAATTAGCCCAATCTGGCCACGATTTAATTTTTACAACTAGTTTTGGATATATGGATCCAACTAATAAAGTTGCAAAAGAGTTTCCTAATGTAAAATTTGAGCATGCAACAGGATACAAAAGAGAACACTCTAATGTATCAACATATTCTGCAAGATTTTATGAAGGAAGAACTCTTTTAGGACATATTGCTGGTAAAATGACAAAAACAAATACCATTGGCTATATTGCGTCTTTTCCTATTCCAGAAGTTATAAGAGGAATTAATGCAATGACATTAGCTGCACAGAAAGTTAATCCAAATATTAAAACAAAAATAGTTTGGGTATTTACTTGGTATGATCCGGGTAAAGAAGCTGAAGCTGCACAGGCTTTAATTGATCAAGGAGCTGATATCATAATGCAACATACTGACAGTACTGCACCAGTTCAAACTGCAGAAAAAGCTGGTGTTTGGTCATTTGGACAAGCAAGCGATATGCAAAGATTTGCACCTAAATCAATTTTAACTTCAATCATTGATGATTGGGCACCTTACTATGTTGAAAGAGCAATTGCTGCAAGAGATGGTACTTGGGGTCAGCAAGATACATGGCATGGTCTTAACGAAGGAATGGTTGCAATGGCACCTTATAATTCAGCAATGGGTTCTGATTTGGTTAAAGAGGTAGAACAACTTCAAAAAGATCTTGCAAGCGGAAAAGCCCATTCATTTACTGGTCCTATCTATGATCAAAAAGGTAAGCTACTAGTTGCTGAAGGAAAAGTTGCTGATGACGGCATGTTAGCTGGAATGAGTGTTTATGTAAAAGGAGTTGAAGGAGATATTCCAAAATAATTAGGTAAAAAAAATTAAAAGGCCAACTATATGTTGGCCTTTTTTTTATAAATGTTTTTTCCTTAAACCATCAATATCTATTTCATCATAGTATTCAGAAGGTTGAACAATCCATGGATCACTTTCTAATAAAATCGGGCAGTAATCAGGTGTAAATGACGAAGAT
>Ga0207916_1000156_pt1 | contig 11706 bp, 7 predicted proteins | sample DeeseametaMP1141_FD_184194 | JGI IMG/M metagenome (GOLD analysis project Ga0207916, IMG submission 184194) | Marine microbial communities from the Deep Indian Ocean - MP1141 (SPAdes) | ecosystem: Environmental > Aquatic > Marine > Oceanic | place: South Indian Ocean | collected 2011-03-05 | reverse complement strand
ACCGTAGATTAAAAAGAGATGTTTAAATTTCCAAAATGCTGGCCATAAATCTGAAGGGGAAGCCATTTTATAATTTGGCCAATTATTATACCAAACCAACAATTCCCATAACAAACAAAAAATTATAAGGCTAAATAAAGGTATAATAAAATTATTGATTCTAATCATTTTTATTCTGAGCTATTTCGATTTGATTTCTAAGTGTTGCAAGTAATTGTGAAACTTCTGATGAATATAAATCAGAGATTTTTTTTTCTTCATTAAAATTAGTTTTAACGTCGTATTGTAATGAAGCTGGTCTTCCGGATAAAACAATTACTTGATCAGCTAAATAAACAGCTTCTCTTAAATCATGAGTTATTAAAATACATGTGAAGTCTCTTTCTTTTTTTAATTTGTGCATAACATCCCACAAATCTTCTTTTGTAAATGCATCTAGAGCTGCAAAAGGCTCATCTAAAATTAAGACCTCTGGACTATGAACTAAAGATCTACAAAGTGAAACTCTTTGTTTCATCCCACCAGATAATTCAGATGGTAAATTATTTTCAAATTCTTCTAATCCCACTAACTTAAGCAGATCTAATGCATTCGATCTCTTTTGATTATAAGTCATATTTTTTGATACTATCTCAAGTGGAAGAATTATATTTTTAATTACATTTCTCCATTCTAACAAAACTGGATTTTGAAAAGCCATTCCTACAGTAGAAAGTGGGGATGTAATTTTTTTATTTGAAATAAAAATACTACCTTGAGTTGGTTTAATTAATCCACTGACTAATCTAGTTATTGTAGATTTTCCACAACCTGAAGGTCCAACTATAGCAGTAAAACCTTTTCTTTTAATTGATAGGGAAAGATCCTTTAAAACAGGAAGCATACCTTGTTTAGTTTCATATTGATGAGAAACCTTGTCAATATTGATATGCATAAGTTATGATTAGTATATGGGGTAGAAATAGTCTACCCCATATAAAAATATTAAGGTAAATATTTATCGGTAAAAAATGATGAAATCTCTGGGTCAGATGAGAATTCGTATGTTTCTGCTAACTGTCCTAAAGCTTTTTCCATTCTTGCAATGTCAATATTACCCATACCGTTTTCTTTTACGTAATCAGTATTAACATTTCCTTCTATTGCTAGTATCAATCTTCTTGTCTCTAAAGCTAAATCAGCAGCTGGATTTCGCTCAACCATGCTCTTTACCGCGTCTTCAGGATTTTTCATAGCATCAGCCCATCCTTTAGATACAGCTTTTAAAAAACCTTTAACTATTTCAGGATTTGCATCTGCATAATCAGTGTTAACTATTATGGCATTACCATATAATTCTAATCCATAGTTTGCCATCAACATAATTGATATATCATCCTCAGGAACACCAAGACGAACTAAATTTAAAAACATTGAAAATGAAAACCCTGTTATAGCATCAACGTTTTTTTCAGCTAACATCGGTTCTCTTGTTGGGAAACCTACTGGCTCCACTGTTATATTATCAACATTAATATTATTTGCAGAAGCAAATGGTGGGAATTGTGCCCATGCACCATCAGGTGGTGGCGCACCAAGAATTTTTCCCTCTAAATCAGATGGAGTTGTAACACCAAGACTTTTTCTTCCAGCAATTGCAAATGGAGGTTTATCATAAACCATCATAACTGCCATAACTGGCGCTCCAGGATTTTGATCTAAGAATTTGATTAAACTGTTTATATCTGCAAAGCCAATAGGAAAAGCTCCTGTAGCAACCTTTGGAATAGCATCTAAGGATCCTTTACCTGCAGATATTTCAACTTCTAAATGTTCTTCACCAAAATATCCTTTATCTATTGCATAGAAATAAGGTGCACTTGGTCCTTCAAATTTCCAATCTAAAGCAAAAGATATTTTAGTATTTGCAAAACTATTGAAAGATAAGAGAACTGAAGTAATAAATATTAAAAATATTTTCATTTGATTTTCCTCCTAATTAAGTTCAAAGGTTAGATTAAATGACTATTTTTAAATAATACGATAATAGCATTTTAATAATACTTATAATGCATATCTAATATTTTTGTTAGTTTCTGGATTTTATAATGACAACAGAAGAGCAATCAAAAATTTTATTTAAGGAAAAATCACTAAAATCTTTAAATACAAAGCATAATAAATCTTAAAATCACTTACCAACAAAACCTGGCCAATTTCCCATATATTCAATAAATTTATCACTTAGACCTTCTTTATTTAAGTAAGATCTTGAAGCTGGTAGCTCTATGGGTTTAAAATTTGGATTTTTCATTACTCTCTCTGGAAAATCATGATGAAGAATAGCTGCTCTTCCTATAGTCACAAAATCAACTTTATTATTAAGAATCTCGTAAACATTCTTACCTGTTCTTATATTTCCCGCTACTGTTAATTGAACATCTTTAAAATCAAGTTCTGTGAAATGCTCTAGCAAACTCTTTTCTGTATGCTCTTCTTCTTCAGGCTTTTTAAAAGAATCCCAAAGTGATATATCTAAAAAATCTATTTTATTAGTATTAATAAGTTTTTTACATATTTCTTTTGTTTCTCCCAATTTAATTCCAAACCTTTCTGCGGATAATCTAACTCCCAATAGAAATTGAGAACCGCATTCATCTCTGATACCATCGATAATTTCAAAAATTATTCTAGATCTGTTTTCTAAGCTTCCACCGTATTCGTCTTCTCTTTTATTGAATTTAGAGCTTAAAAATTGACACAGAATATAACCATGAGCTCCATGTATTTCTACTCCTTCATATCCTGACTTTTTTGCTCTAACTCCAGCTTCAATAAAATTATCTCTTAGTCTTTTGACCTCATCTAGTTTTAAAGCTCTTGAGTTAGTCTTGTTGTCATCTGAAGGGCCGACTGGCTGTTCACCTATAATATCCTTAGGTGATTTCATTCCAGCATGATGTAATTGAGCAACAGCTAAACTTTCATAAGATTTAATTTTATCAGTTAATCGTTTTAAACCTTCTATATGTTCATCACCAAAAATACCTAATTGACCAGGAAAACCTTTACCAATAGATTGAACATGTGAAGCACAAGACATGGTAAGTCCAAAATTTCCTTTAGCTCTCATAGTTAACCAATTAAATTCATCTTCTGAAAGTATTCCATTTTCATGGCTTTGAGTATTTGTTAATGGGGCAAGCATAAATCTATTTTTCATTGATAAGCCACATGGAAATTTTATTTCATCTTTTAAATTTATCATAATTCTACTCCCACTCAATCGTTCCAGGAGGTTTTGAAGTAAAGTCATATAATACTCTATTGATGCCTTTTACTTTATTAATTATACGAGATGATATTTCTTTTAGTTGATTATTTGTAAACATATAAAAATCAGCTGTCATTCCATCAACAGAAGTAATAGCTCTAAGTGAAACCGAGTAATTGTATGTTCTTTCATCTCCCATAACGCCTACTGATTTTACTGGTAAGAGGACTACAAATGCTTGCCAAATTTTATTATAAAGTTTTTTCTCTTTTAAATACTGAATAAAAATATGATCTGCTTCCTGAAGAATTAAGATCTTTTTTTTATCAATTACTCCCGGTATTCGAATTGCTAAACCTGGGCCTGGGAAAGGATGTCTTAAAAGTAAATGTTTATCTATTTTTAATTGCCTTCCAACATTTCTTACCTCATCTTTAAATAATTCTCTTAATGGCTCCACAATTTTTAATTTCATTTTTTTTGGTAAGCCCCCAACATTATGGTGACTTTTTATTTTAGCTGTTGGACCTCCAAAAAATGGAATACTTTCTATAATATCTGGATAAAGAGTCCCCTGCCCTAAATAATCTACATTTGATATTTTTTTAGCTGCTTTATCAAAAACTTCTATAAATGTTTTGCCAATAATTTTTCTTTTTTTCTCTGGATCAGAAACATTTTTTAAATTTTTTAAAAAAATATTAGAAGCATTTATTTTAGTAAAGTTTTTGCCAAATTTTTTGGAAAATATTTTTGACACTTCGTTAGCTTCATTTTTTCTTAGAAGACCGTGATCAACAAAAATACAATAAAGATTTTTGTTAACAGCTTTACTTAACAAATATGCAGTAACTGTAGAATCTACACCTCCAGATAAACCACAAATTATTTTTTTATTATTAATCTCATTTTTTAATTCTGATACTTTATTTTCAATAAATTTTTGAATTTTGAATTTATTTTTTATATTTACTATATTGAAAACAAAATTATTAATTATTTTTGAACCAAAATCTGTATGATAGACCTCAGGATGAAATTGAAGGCAATAAATTTTATTTTTATAATTTTCAATAGATGAAATAATTTTATTATTTGATAAAGATGTTATTGAAAAAAGTTTTGGTATTTTATTAATATTATCTCCGTGAGACATCCATACTTTGAATTTTTGTTTGTTAATTCCTTTAAATAAAAGTGATTTTTGCTTAATATTTATAATTGTGTGACCATACTCTCTATGAGTGGAACGTTTTACTACACCTTTCAAATTTTTAGTTACTAATTGCATACCATAACAAATTGCTAAAACCGGTTTTTTCATTTTTAAAATTTCTTGATTTAATTTTGGGGCATTTTTGTCAAGTACTGATCTAGGACCGCCAGATAATATAAATGCAGATGGTTTGATTTCATTTAAAATTTTTTTTGTGATTTTATTAAAAGGATAGACAAGACAGAAGACTTCTAACTCTCTGATTCTTCTTGCAATTAATTGTGTATATTGTGATCCATAATCTACAATTAAAATAGTTTCTAATTTACTCTTCATGCAATCTAAATCCTCTTGATATTATAAATATTTCACTTGATTCTTGTCTTGATGATTTTGGCTTAAAATACTCAACTTTATCAAAAATTTTTTTAAGCATCTTTATAATTTCCTTTTCTTCCTCTCCCTTCCAAATTTTGAATATAAATGATCCTTGTTTTTTTAATATTATTTCTAATCTGTCTATAACTTCATATATTAATTGACTTATCCTGAGATGATCTGTTGATTGATGACCAGTTGTATTAGGAGCTACATCTGATAAAACCAAATCAAATTTATTTTTTAAATTAGTAAAATTATATTTTAAAAAATCCTCTCTATAGAAAGCTATACTTTGATTATTAATTTTCATATCTAATAAATCAAAACAGGTTATATTAGTTTTTGAATTGTAATTTAAGATGACTTGAGTCCAACCACCTGGAGAAGATCCAAGCTCTAGTATTTCTCTAGAGTGTTCAATTATTTTATATTTTTGCTCAATCTCTTCTAGTTTAAACGCAGCTCGATTTATATACCCTAACTGTTTAGCTTTCTTTACAAACTGATCATTTTTTTGTCTATTAACCCAGTTTTTTGATTTCATAAAAGATAATAAAGTTAACAAAAAATTGTTTTTTAGTAACTTTAATATATATGTCATGTACGATATTTAATGAAAAGATCAATATTTATAGCTTTCATAATACTTGCCGCTGTTGTTGGATGGATTGGTTCTGGTCAATTTTCAAACAATGTTGTTGCGCAAGACGATGATACAGAAACTAGTAGTGAAACAGGAACTTCATATTCACAAGATAAAGAAAATAATGATAATGAAGAATTTATATTTTCTGTTGAAACAAAGATATTTACTTCCAGTTTAATAGATCAATCTATTGAATTACAAGGTCAAACTATTCATAATAAAAAAATTGATGTTAAATCTGAAACATCTGGCAACATAGATAATATTCAATTTGCAAGAGGAGATAGAGTATCTCTAAATGCTGAAATGATTACAATCTCACTAGAGGATAGAAATGAAAAGCTTTCTAGTGCAAAAAAAGATTTAGAAAGACTTAATAAAGAATTAATTTTAAATGAAAAAAACAGAGATAATCTACTTAGACAAAATGTTGAGAGAATTGAATTGTATGAAATTGAATATGCATCTGCAAAACAACTTATTGATAAAGGTTTAAGTTCAAAATCAAAATTAAGTTTAGCATCTTTTAATCTTGCCAATGCTCAAGCGGATAGAGAAGATATTAAAATAAAATTTGAATCTACCTTAGCAAACCTTGAAGCTCAAATTTCAAATGTAAAATCAATTTTAAAGAACATAAAACTAGATATAGAAAAAACTACTATCAAGGCACCATTTGATGGAATTATTTCAGAAAAGATGGTTGAGGAAACTGAATTTATCTCAATTGGTACTCCCCTATTTACTATAATTGATTTAGACCCTATCAAGATTGAAGGTTATTTATCTGAATTTGATGTAAATAAAGTGAGTGTTGGTACTAAAGCTTTAATTGAAGATAGTAATGGTATTAAAAAAAATGGAATAATATCTTTTATTTCTCCATCAGCTGAAACTAGTACTAGAACATTCGAAATTACGATTGAAGCTGATAACAAAGATCTCTCTTATAAAAGTGGCATAACAACTAAAATTGTTATCAAAGGTTCAGAACTTAAAGCTCACAAAATTCCACCTTCTATATTAACTTTATTAGACGATGGAACTGTAGGTGTTAAAGCTGTAGATAATGATAATAAAGTTACTTTCTATCCAACCAAAACAATTAAGGATACAATAGATGGCATGTGGGTTTCTGGATTACCCGAGACAGTAAATTTAATTATAAGTGGACAAGAATATATAAGTATTGGTGAAACAATAAACTAATCTAAATGAAAATTAATATTATAGACTATGCAATTAGCCATTCCCGAGTTTTCATGGGAATACTTATTTTTATTATTTTTTCAGGTGCATCTACTTACATCACAATGCCCAAAGAATCATCTCCTGATGTAAGCATACCAATAGTTTATATTTCACTTAGTCAAAATGGTATTTCTGCACAAGACTCTGAAAGGCTTTTAGTTAAACCAATTGAAGACGAAGTTAAAACTGTTGAAGGAGTAAGAGAAGTAAGATCAACAGCTTATTCAGGTGGAGGTAATGTTTTATTAGAATTTGATGCTGGATTTGATTCTGATCAAGCTATGGTTGATATCAGAGATAAAGTTGATAGAGCTAAAGGTGATCTACCTAGTGAAGCAGATGAACCAACAGTTAACGAAGTTAATATAAGTACATTTCCTATCCTATCCATATCTTTAAGTGGAGATGTACCTAATAGAACTCTTCAAGATTTAGCTGATATTTTGCAAGATGATATAGAAACAATTCCTAGTGTTTTAGAAGCTAAAATAGGCGGTAAAAGAAATGAGCAGGTTGACATATTAATTAATCCAACTGCAGTTGATAGCTATGGCATCAATCTTGAGAGCCTTATTAATATCGTTAGAGAAAATAATAAAATGGTATCAGCTGGTGGTCAGGACACTGGTGATGGAAGTTTTGATATTAAAGTTCCAGGTTTATACGAAACTATTGAAGATGTATTAAATACTCCTGTTAAAACTAACGGAGACTCAGTTATTACTTTCAGAGATATAGCTGAAGTTAAAAGAACATTCGAAGATAGGCAATCTTATGCAAATGTAAATGGATCTAATTCAATAACTATTGATGTTTCCAAAAGAATTGGTGAAAATATCATTAATACTATTGAAGAAGTAAAAAGAATAACTGCAATTACTGCTAAAAGTTTTCCTGAAAATGTTGAAATTTCTTTTGGAAATGATCAATCAAAAGGCATTAAAACTATGTTAAATAGTCTGCAAAATAATGTCATAGCAGCTATAATCCTTGTTTTAATTATTATTTTAGGAGCATTAGGCGTTAGGTCCGGTTTATTAGTTGGTGTATCTATTCCAGGATCATTTTTATCTGGTTTATTAGCTCTTTCTGTAATGGGTTTTACTATTAATATAGTAGTATTATTTGCTCTAATTTTATCTGTTGGACTATTAGTCGATGGAGCAATAGTTGTTGTTGAATATGCAGATAGAAAAATGAAAGAAGGTCTCAGTGTAAAAGATGCTTTCGCAAACGCATCAAAAAAAATGTCACTACCAATTATATCATCGACTGCAACTACCCTAGCTGCTTTTTTACCATTAATATTCTGGCCTGGTATAGCTGGTGAATTTATGAAATATTTACCAATAACACTTATATGTGTTCTTATTTCTTCTTTGTTTATGGCACTACTGTTTGTCCCAGTTTTAGGATCTATTCTAAATACTGTATCAAGAATACTTCTACAATTTATTGTACCATTACTAATATCATTAATTTTTTACAATCTGTTATCTTATGGATTTGGATTATTAGACCTTAAAGGATTTAGTTTATTTATAACAATTGGAAAATATTTACTAAGCTTCGCTTTATTTATATTTGTATTTATAAGAATTATACCAAGGGTTTATAAAATTTCAGAAAATGTAAATTCTACAGATAAATTAGTTTCTAAAAATGCAAAAATCTTATCTTCAGAATCAAATGAACCTGTTTTAAACGTAACTGGTTTTGTTGGATTTTATGCAAAAATATTAAACTTCTTATTATTTCATCCTTTGAAGGTGATGATTAGTGCTTTAATAATATTAATTGCTGTAAACTACACGTATACTCAAGTTGGGGAAGGTATAGAGTTTTTCCCAGATGTTGAGCCAGATCTTGCAAAAATCGTAGTTTTTGCAAGAGGTAATCTCTCCGTTGAAGAAAAAAAAGATTATGTATCAAGAGTTGAGAATATTATTTTAAAACTACAATCGGAAAGACAGGAATTTAAAAATATCTATTCTTTAAGTGGAAATGTAAGTGAACAATCAGAGGCATCAGAAGACTTTATTGGATCAATAAGTTTGGAATATACAGATTGGGATAAAAGAAGAAAATCAAAAGTAATTCTTGCAGAAATTTTGGAAGCCACAAAAAGCATCAATGGGATTAAAGTAGAGTCAAGAGAACAACAAGGTGGTCCTGGTGAAGGTAAACCAATTAACATTAAATTAACCAGTGATAACAAACAACTTTTAATTGCTGAAGGAATTAAGCTTAAAAAATTTATGGATAGTTATCCAAAGTTAATGAATGTTGAAGATAATTTACCAGCACCTGGGATAGAATGGGAAATTAATGTAGATAGAAAGCAAGCATCTAAATTTGGAGCTAACATTACATCAATTGGTAATGTAATTAAACTTGCAACAAACGGTCTTAAACTTGGTGAATATAGACCTGATGATAGTAATGAAAGTATACCACTTTATCTTCGTTATCCAAACGAAGGAAGAACATTGGATAGAATTGATAACTTAAGAGTAACTACTTCAAATGGTTTAGTTCCAATATCCAATTTTGTAGAAATTGTTCCAAATAGCAGAACAGGAAATATAATTAGAGTAGATTCAAAAAATGCTATAAATATTCAGGCAGATGTAGAGCCTGGAACTTATCCTGACGGAAAAGTAAAAGAACTTGAGTACGTATTAGGAATTTCAGATACTGCTCCGTCTTGGAGAGGAAGAACTTTAGATTTACCTCGTTATGAATTAGATAACAAAGTAAGGGCTGAACTTATTGGAGAAAATGAAGATCAAAAAGAAGCTCAAGAATTTTTAACAGGAGCTTTTGGTGTAGCTTTATTTTTAATGCTAATGATACTTCTATTGCAGTTTAATAGTTTTTATAGTGCATTCTTAATTCTTTTTGCAGTAGTAATGTCTACAGCGGGTGTGTTTATAGGTTTAATGGTAACAGCACAGCCATTTGGTATCGTTATGTCAGGAGTTGGTGTTATTGCTCTCGCCGGTATAGTGGTAAATAATAATATTATATTGATTGATACATTTGATTTTTTAAAGACTAAAACATCTAGTATAAGAGAAGCCATCATCAAAACAGGAGCACAGAGACTTAGACCAGTTTTACTTACAACAACTACAACAGTACTAGGTTTATTACCTATGGTAACAATGACAAATGTTGACTTTATATCTAGAGAAATAACAAGAGGATCACCAGATACTCAGTGGTGGGTTCAATTATCAACAGCTATAGTATTTGGACTACTCTTTGCAACATTCCTTACATTAGTTGTTACACCATCTGCTTTAATGTTTAGAGAAAACATTAAGAATTGGTATAAGAAAAAAATTTCTAATTAAATTTTTTTTAAATAAACTTTTAAATCTATGACAATCAAATCAATTACTATTTATTGTTCATCTTCAGATAAATTAAGTAATAAATATTATCAAGATGCAGAAGAAATTAGCAAATTAATATCATCATTTAAAATAAATATAGTCTATGGTGGAGCAAAAGTTGGTATTATGGGCGTGATTGCTAAGACAGCAAAAAAATATAAAAATAGGGTTATTGGAGTAATTCCTAATTTTTTATCTGAGAGAGAAATAATTTTTGAAAATATAGATGAGTTAAAAATAGTGGATAATATGTCTGAAAGAAAAAAGTTACTATTTGAGTTAGGTGATGCGTATTTAGCATTACCAGGAGGAACAGGTACTTTAGAAGAAATAGTAGAAGTTGTATCTTGGAAAATAATGGGGATTCATAATAAGCCAATAATATTTTTTAATAAAAATAATTTCTGGGATAATCTATTTCAGCAATTTAAATTTTTTGAAGATGAAAATTTTTCAAATAAAAATTTACAAAACAGTTTTCACATTATAGATACGGTTGATCAATTAAAAAATATATTAATTAAATGGCAAAAATAAAAGTTAAAAACCCTGTAGTTGAAATGGATGGAGATGAAATGACCAGAATCATCTGGGAGTACATCAAAGAACAATTAATTTTGCCCTATCTTGATATAGATATCAAATATTTTGATCTTGGAGTGATTAAAAGAGATGAGACAAATGATCAAATCACAATAGATGCTGCCGAGGCGGTGAAAAAATATGGTGTAGGAATAAAATGTGCAACAATTACTCCTGATGAAAATCGAGTAGAGGAATTCAAATTAAAACAAATGTGGCGTTCTCCCAATGGAACAATAAGAAATATACTGGGAGGAACAATATTTAGACAGCCAATAATATGCGAAAATGTTCCAAGAATAATCACAAACTGGAATCATCCAATTGTAGTTGCAAGGCATGCCTTTGGTGATCAATATAGAGCGACTGACACATTAATTAATAAACCAGGGACACTTAAAATGGTTTTTGAACCTAAAGATGGATCTGAAGGATTTACAAAAGATGTATATGAATTTGAAAAACCTGGTGTAGCCCTATCAATGTATAATTTAGATAATTCAATTAAAGACTTTGCTAGAGCTTGTTTTAATTATGGACTTAACCTTGGTTGGCCAGTTTACCTTTCTACTAAAAATACTATTTTAAAAGTCTACGATGGAAGATTTAAAGATTTATTTCAGGATGTATTTGATACTGAATTTAAAAATAAGTTTAAAGAAAAAGACATAGTTTATGAGCATAGATTAATCGATGATATGGTGGCCTCAGCTTTAAAATGGGAAGGTAATTTTATTTGGGCTTGTAAAAATTATGATGGAGATGTTCAATCAGATTCTGTTGCTCAAGGATTTGGATCACTAGGTTTAATGACAAGTGTGTTAATGACCCCTGATGGTAAAACAGTAGAAGCTGAAGCTGCGCATGGCACTGTTACTAGACATTATAGAAATCATCAGAAAGGTATAGAAACTTCAACTAATCCTATTGCATCAATTTTTGCTTGGACAAGGGGTTTAAGTTTTAGAGGAGAATT